>SDBV01000243.1_pt1 | contig 75163 bp, 69 predicted proteins | sample 2277081 | NCBI WGS metagenome assembly SDBV01 (sample SAMN10402039, study PRJNA504765) | marine sediment metagenome | isolation source: marine sediment core GS10_PC15, 223 cmbsf | place: Arctic Ocean: Southern Knipovich Ridge | collected 2010
AAATATTTTATCCTCCAAAATCCTCACAATAACTCGCTATTGTTGTGGTTTTGAATAAAAAAATATTCCAAATCTGCGGCATACTTACTTTTCAAAATAGCAATTTATTTTTGAGCAGACCCTAAGCGCCAACGATAACTTTTACTTTTACTGTTACAATCGCATCAAATGATACCGGATCACTCGCTGAACCTGTCATATAAAATTTGATTCCATTATTAGCTTCAAGGAGAGCTTTTAGCTGATCTATTGCCAAAGCATTCTGAGCAACATCCAATGTAAACATTTCAATAACATCATCAATCATATTTAAAGGTACTGTATTTTCAAAGAGGACTGTCTCCTGTTCCTGTGAGTCTAAACTACCTGTTCCTAAACTTCCACTAAACATCACTTCATCTTCTGAATCGGTCACAACATTTATTATTTCAATTTTTAAAGCTTCGATCTCATAGCTTTCAATATTACCAATGTTATCAGCAATTTCCTGCTCTGTTGCCGCATCAAGTACCTCAGTGATTGTAACTTCTTCGTCACTTACGATATCTACATGAATCGTCTTTGTCAATTCCTTTTCTAGCTCAATGCTTATTGCATCACTCAAATCTTCACAGCCAAAACTTAAGACAGTAAGGCTAAAAAATATTCCCAGGCAATTAATCAATACTCTTTTCATTTTTTAAATTTAAGTTTTATTGCTTTAAATTTTAATACTCAAAGCTACATTTTTAGTATTTGAATTTCAATATTAAAAATGTATAATATATTACTTCGTCAAGAAGATTTTGCATTCATCGAATACAACATTTGCTGATTCGCTACAATACAAATTCGTGTGAATAGATTGTTTCTATCCATCATTCCTATCAAATTAACGCTGGAATCTCTTCTATTGTTTTATTGTAAAAGAAATCCATGATTCAATTCTTCTAACCAGGCTGCTCTCCCGTTTGTCCTGAAGCGAACTACTTCTGCCAATATATAACATCCTGATCAACAAAAGCAACCGAGGCCAAGCTACAAATCTCAATCACCTATTCTAAAATCCTGAATAAGCATCTATCATCGGCTCATCGCGCCAGCCATTGGCCCCTAATATAATATTCACTCCAAACATAAGGTTAAAGTTATCGATTTTGTTTGGTCCCGGAACTGTATATTCATTCACACTGGTACTTCCATTCGAATTTTCAGAAGTAAACTCCAGGGTATAATTTTTATATGCATATGGCAAATAATCTGAAGCAAGATAAAATTGTAATGGACCTCCCCGAAGCGCGAGACCAAAACCTATGGTATTGGCGCCATTAATTGCAAAAGTATAGTTGAGGGTGGTCGAAAGCACATGGTATAAATTCAGATTTACTGAAGTATTAAACTCCTGATGAAAGTCATTTTTATAAAAAGCGGTTCGTGACAGCGCTCCAAAACCTAAATAATGGTTCACATTATATTTTGCTCCCAAATATACTTCCGGCCCCAGCTCCGTATTAAAACTTTCATGACCATGCGTCAGATCAATGGCATTTTTAAGCGTATCCATCAAATCATCAACTGCGGTAGAAATATCGTCAAGGTTATCGTTATTAACTTCCAGGCCGACAAAATCATATTCTCCATTTACGTTAAATGAATTTAAATCGCCTCCCCAATGTATAAATCCCAAATCGTTTACTGAAGCAGAAAACGTCCAGGCCTCATTAAGCTCATAAACTGCTCCGATATCTATTCCAAAGCCAGGATTGCTGAAATTCAATAATCCTTTGTCTATCAAAGATTTTATATCGGTATCGAATTCTCCAATTGAATCAGGCACCCCACTTTCATCGCTATATATCTCAATTGGAGCTGACATATAAAGTGTGCCATCTGCTTTCATTTGCCACATATCCTTGCCGGTGTTCAAATCAAAAGTTTTAATATCTGTTTTTATAGCCGCCAAACCCTGAAGAACCTTGGCGTGGATGCCCACCCTTAATTTATTCATGAATTTATACGAATAGCCAAAAGACAGTTCACGATAGTAATTTGCATTTACCGCAAACGGACTAAAGTCAAACTCTGCACCATCAGGCATCCCCTGGTCCAGTATCGAAAAGACATCTTTTGGAATGGCCATCGAGGCGGTAGCTTTTTCGCTCCACGTAAAAACAAAGTAACCTCGCTTGCCACTAAAACCAAACACCAACGGGGCTACCGTTTGGTAAAGGCTCAAATTTGCTGCTTTACCAATTCGCTTGTAAAGCGGCCCATAATCAAAGCCGGCCTGGAGTAGGGTCACCATACTTCCGTTATACTCCTGAACCATATCGGAACCCAATAAATCAGTGTTTACCCCAGAGTATACCGAACTCAAGAACGGAACCCCAAAAAAGGAAGTCGCCCTGGGAATCATAGCCGGATTGATCGTAACCGTTTGTGGTACATTTTCTAAATAGTACAGCGAAAGTGGATTCTGTGCATGTACACTGTATGTTACGTTTATAATTCCGATGAGAACTAAAATGAATTTATATTTTACCATTATTTTTCCTCTTTTATTACTCTATTTTTCCACTTATGATTTCAAATCCAAGATGCATGTCTATGGTATAATTTTCATAAAGCTTTACAAAATCATCGTTTCCTGTCATAACCCTTGATTGAATTAAAATCTTCTCTGACTTATTTTGACGAAGTCTTTCTACCTGATCATGATCTAAGATAATATCGACCTTGGTGTTGGCCACTCCTATAGCTTTTCCTTCTAAATCCACTTCCGGAGATTCCCATATGAGTTGCTCTCCATCAGAAAACAACGAATCAATTATCTGCCCCTGCTCGGTTGCCATATAGACCTGTGCACTTATTTCGAATGGAAATCCATTATCAAATTCAAATGAAAGCGTCAATTTTTCCAGATAATCAAGCTCTGTTGAATTAATATTCGCAGCTACATCAAAAAATAGGGTATCTATTCTTTCGTAATTCGAGGTTTTAAACCAAAATGGAATATCTATTACCGCTCCCGCTTCAATTGTTAAATCCGTGCTAATAAAATTCTGAATACTTTTATCCCGATCAGGATTCGTGGAACTTCCCATCTTAACATACATTTTGTCTGCCCATATATTCATGGCATCGTCCAGATTGCTATTGTCCATGTTAAAAAGGAAATTATTTGATGTAGGTATTATCTGATCGGCAAATTCAGCCTTATCAATTTTTATAATATTATCTTCCAGGAGTAATTGTACTTCCCTTCCACTGGAAGAGGATTGGAAAACGATAGAATCTATACTAATAGCAAGCGGAACCCCGATATAATTTTCAATAAGTAATTCAATTGAAATTCCCTTAAATTGAACCAAGTCAACAAAGCCACTGGATTCAAAGAAATCTAAACTAATTTCTTGTTCATAGTTTATAGCATCAACGGTCCCAAAATAGCCAAAAATCAATTCAGGATTAAGATTCTTGATTTCACTGTGTAATAGAAAACTCTGAATGCCCGGGGCAGGATTGCTTGTACCCGATATATTAATTGTAGTTTCCAGGGTGTAATAACTACCGCTCCCTTTATGAATGAATGTAAGACTTGCTCCACTAAGATCCTGATCATCAATTATAGGGTCATTAAAATTTTTTGTTACGATAACCGTATCTCCATTCGCTTTAATAAGCTCCGGGAATTTAATGGTGTAGTTGCCTACATATCCGGCAGGAACAGTTACACCAATATTCAATAGTGCTGTTTTAATAAATAAGCTATCAAAGTACATACTGTCGAGCGTATTTAACCTAATGCTATCGATAAATGTTATGGTTGCCGACAATCCCAAGCCAGGCAATGTGGGCATGTCATAACTTACATCCAGGGTAGGTGTATCAAATTCCATAAGATCACTCCATTCTTCCGAAAAATCTTGCTCAACCCTAAAGTGTATCAGACCTTCATCATCAACAAGTAAGTACTGGGTTGTATCCATTCGCTCGATAAGGTCAAGTGCGCTAAAATGACCCTTGATCACAGGAGCCGCAAAACTTAAGGGTCGAGTGAGCTTATCAGGGTCGCGCAACACCACATCATCTTGCTTGCAAGCAAAAAAGGCAACAGCCAGCAGAATGGTGATAATTACTTTTAAAATATATTGCTTTATCATCTCTATCTTAATTTTATATTAATCTAATATTTTTACTTCTACTCTCCTGTTTTTTGCCTTGCCTTCGGTGGTCGTATTAGGAGCTATAGGCTGATCAAAACCGTATCCTTCATATTCAATTCGATCCTGTTCTATGCCTCGTGAAACAAGAAAGTTTTTTACCGTGAGAGCGCGGGATTTTGAGAGCTTCTTGTTTACGGATGCTGACCCTACGTTATCAGTATGACCTGAGACTTCAATGCGTACCAAAGCATTCTTTCTCAAAAGCTTCGCTAGTTTATCCACTTCATCGAACGATTCTGGTCTCATAGTTGCTTTACCGGTGTTGAATAAAATGTTTTCAACTACAAACGTTACACCGACTTTCAATTTTATTAAAGCTATATTTTTAGACACAAAAGTTTGTCCTTCAGGAAACTGGTATATTTCACTGTAAAAGAAATATCCGCCTGCTTCCATTTCAATCAAAAATGGTCCTGGTTCCTCTATAGTTACACTATAATCACCATTCGTGCTGTCTGACACAACAGTCATAAATGGTTGTCCTTCACCAGGTCTGGAGAAACTCAATAGCGCTGACACCGGATCGGTATTCGTTTCACCAGTTATTTTTCCGGTCAGGGTATATTCTATCTTACTTCGCTTCAGTGTTATGTTTTTAGATATAATACCAGTCGTTTCAACAAGGGCGTTCAAGGGCTCGTCATTCTGGAAATAATCTTCAGCTTCAACCTGAATGATCATATCGTATTTATCCTCGAAGGTCACAGAATATTTTCCGGTAGTGGCATCGGATACCGCTCGACCTATTATTGAATCGGCCTCAATTGCCAATTTAAAAGTCAATGAAGCCATCAACGGAGTGTCCTTGTCAAGATCACTTACCCGACCAACAAGTGAAAATGGATTTCTCAATTTTTCTATGGAGAAGTCCTGAACCTTAGTGGTGTTTTTTTTCGTTGGGCATTCAATATCTTTTGTTACAGATTTGTACCCTTCGTAATCGACCTGAATAAAATAGTTGCCCACATCTTCAAAATCCATTACGTATTTTCCACTGATCATGTCAATGCCGGTCGATTTCAAAAGTTGCTGTGTATCGCGATCATATACATTGACCGATGCTGGAAGAATGGTATCATCGATTAGGTCAGTTACGGCGCCTGTTAGCTTGAATGGAATACGGGAGTCGAACTGAATTTTATAAATATCCATCCCTCCATAGCTGTCAGGACGAACAGTAGCATAAATCGAAACCATAGAGTCTGCTGTAGTTTTATAAAATAATTCGTCTGCCGGAGAGTTTATCGGGTGTCCCATATTAATTGGTTTGCCCCAGGTACCATTGCTTTGTCGTTTCGATTTGTACACATCAAAACCTCCCATACCCGGATGTCCATTCGATGAAAAATACAAGGTGTTGCCATCTGCCGAAAGATGAACCCCCTCCTCATCGAAAGGCGTATTTATTTCACTTCCCAAATTCACCGCTTTATCATATTTCTGTTCGCTTTTTTGAAAGGCAAACCAAATATCTTTTCCCCCCAATCCACCTTTTCTATCCGTTACAAAATAGGCCGTCCCATCACTGCCAATAGTTATGGATGACTCTTTGTAGGCAATATGGTTTATCCCTCCTTTGAGTGGTCTTATTTTTTGCCATTTCCCTTCTTGAAAGACCGCTGTAAAAAGGCGTCCGTTATGCCGTTCTCCTTTGTAAAAGTAGATTCTATTTTCGGTGGGATTGATACCTGCAAGACTTGTATTTACATGGAAGTCAATTTTTGGCAATTCCTTCACAAACTCATACCTTTCATTCATATTATTGTCAGCCCATAAAATCCTTTCTTTAAAACTGAATCTTGAAACCAACTGGTTTGGCTGTCGTTTTGGTCTTTTGGAAGTAAATATTAAACCTGAATTTTCATCCCCTAACAGGCAAGCGCCATATTCATCGTAATAGGTGTTGATGATCGGCCCGAGATTTATAATAAATGCAGAAAGTGAATCCCGCAGGATGTCACTGCTTACATCACATTCGCTTTTTAATTGGTTTATATAAGCCACCACATCACTTTGTTCCCAATTTTTTAAAGAGGCCAGGTAGTTGGAATAGGCCTCTTTTGCTTCTTCAAACATCAAACTATATTGGTATGACCGACCCAATGCCAGGTAATAATCGCTGGCAATCTCCGGGGCGCTCTGTAGCAAATATTCGAGCGAAGCCTGCTTGTTTGAAGTCCATAAATAGCAGGCAGCAATTTTATAATTTAATGCATCCGATTTCGGATTGTAATCATAAAGCTTCAGGTAGTACTTTAATGCCTCGTCATAAGTCCCATTCCCTTTTTTATAGTATTTCTCAGCGATCTTGAAGGCCCCTTTTGCAGCGTCTCTGCCTTCCTCTACCTCAAAATATATTTTCTTATTAATCCTGGGATTTTCCTGACTATAAGCAATTAATGTAGTTAAAGATAAAAGTAAAATAAAAAATATTGCTCTCACTAGAATATAATTTTAGTTTAACATTTGTTCATCAAAAAAGCACACAAAAATTGCCATTATTCCATGCGCCGACTAAAAGCAAAAAGCTGAAGATTGAAAACTAAAGATAATGAATTCATACAATCTGCTTCTAATTTTAAACTTCTCTATCGCAAGTAGCTGTAAGTTTTTGATTGAATTTTGCTATTAGTTTTTCGATTCTTGTACTATACCAAAGTTCCATCTTACATTTCTATAATTATACATCCATCTTGTTAATTATACTGATCACTAAACCTCAATCAACTAAGTGTCCATTCACAATCTGCACATATATATTATAAATCCATTCCATCTGCTTTCCTGTGGTAACCACCAAACTCATCATAAGTATTTTTTTTTGACTAGTTCATTTAAAAATAAGCCCCAATGCTTGACTAACTTCTTTAAATGATGAGACGCATGGAATATCTTCAGGGCATCTCTATAACGCCAAAAAGTAGCAAATAAGGTAGAGTAATCAGGATTGATTTAAAGATTATTTAACTATTAAGTGATATCAAAACTTTGATACAGATTGAGTAGCCAATTTGTTAACGAAGGATTTGAAAATAGTATTGTAAATGGCTGTTTGACATTTTTATATTACCCTAACCGAGCAATTTATTAATAATTTTCATCTTGCCGGCGCCTTCAAATCAGACATTTCTCCTGGCTATTATTAATCTATAAAACTTACTTATGTTTTTTAATCTTGTAATCTGTTGGATAATTTCATTTACCTCGTCTTAGTTTCACAGATTCATATTAGAATAAAAGCAACAGGATTATGAACCGATCGACTATAATACTTTTTGTCATAATGGCCATTTCACTCTCTTCATGTTTTAAGGAGCTCTCTGATAAGGTTAATGACGTGGATGAATTAACATGGAGTCCCAACCTGGCGCTTCCACTTACCAATGGATCTTTTACTATAGCTGAGTTTGCTGACGATTTATCCGGCGAAAAATTTAGTACGACCTCCACTGATGAGGGACTTGTTGTTTTTAAATATTCCAATGACAATGTTTTTTCTACTACAGCAGAAGAGCTTGTACAAATTAATGATGAAAATATAAATGTCGTCCTTCAACCAGATTTATCTTCAATTCCCGATTTATCTATACCAATTACCGGCACATTTATTTATGAAGAAAAACATGAATTTATTGGAGCGACGGCAGAGGGTGATAAGCTTTATCATCTTGCCCTGAAAGGTGGCGTTCTTGAGATGTCCATTACAGGAGACTTTCCCGCAAGTGGAGAATTATTGATAACTTTTGATTGCATCAGCAAAGATGATATTCCTCTTGAAATCCTTTTTCAATGGACCGATGATGGATCTAACTCTCAACAATTTGATCGAGTTATAGATCTTGCAGGCTGTGAAATTGATTACTCGAAAAATGGAACTGCATTTAACAATTTCTCCTATACGACCTTAATAACATTAAATCTTAATAACCAGGTTATCTCCCTAACAAATGGTTTCGATTTCAATTTAGGTGTCAAATCCCTACAATTTTCATTTGCAACAGCAACCGTTAGCAATAGGAGTATTACCGCAGAAACCGATACGGTTATACTCAATTTAATTAATGAGGTCAAAAGGGGCATGTATTATTTCGATGAGCCCTCAATATCATTCAATTTCGAAAATAGTTTTGGAATACCTCTTCAAATAGCAATGAATAGTTTTGTTGCTCATTCCGAAAGCAATGGAGACCTGGCGTTAACCGGTGATATTGTCAGTACTCCACAAACTATAGGCTACCCATCAATTGATGAAATTGGCGCAGTCATACAAAGTAATGTTACGATAAATCATTTAAATTCTAATCTTCCTCAGATTCTTGCCTGGCAACCAGACAAGATAATATACAATTTTGAGGGGATTGTGAATGCGGATGGAAATGACGATACGCATTTTTTATTGGACACCAGTCGCATTTTTACCGGCGTGGAGTTGGAGTTACCAATGATCGGCAGATTTAGAAATTTGACTTATGTTGAGGCCTATGATTTTGATGGCACCATGGTTGATGATATCGAATCGGTACTTTTTAGGTTAACCACCACCAATGGATTCCCAATTGATGCCAATGTTCAATTGTATTTTTTCTCTGATGCCGGAGCATTTATCGATTCGCTTATATATGATGATAGACAAATACTGGTAGCCGGCCTGACAGATGACAATGGAAAAGTGACTGAACCAACAGTTAAAGTGATTGATGTAGTTGTACAACATGAACGGCTTGTATCCATAACTAATGCCACCAGAATGCGAATGAGAGCCACACTAAATTCATCAGAATATGATACAAAATCAGTCAGGATTTACGAAAATGACCAACTGTCCTTGAATCTTTTCGTACAAACGGAATTTGAAATAGTCTTTTAAGTCAATGAAGTTATTTAAAATATTACCACTAATCCTATTCATTTATGCCTCAGCGCTGGGGCAGGGTGAGTTTAGTTTATACTCGTTGTATCGTACAGTGCCACAAGCGCATCAGTTAAATCCGGCATTCCGCCCAGGGGGGAAAGTGATTATTGGCTTACCGGTACTGTCGTCCTCTCATCTTTCGGTGGATATGGACCAGCTAAGTTTTGATCATGTTTTTACTGAAACCGCCGAGCAATCACTTACCGTTGATTTTGATAATATTTCAAGTCTGTTAAAAGACAAGAACAACTTTTCGGTGAAAAGCGACATTCAACTGTTCTTTCTTGGGATAAATAATGGAAACAATTTTTTTTCATTGGCTATAAATGATCGTATAAATAGTCAATTAGTTTACACCAATGATATTCTTGACCTGGCCATTTATGGAAATGGAGAAGGTACCCCTACCTTCCAAAGGAATGTTGCTTTTGACAACTTGAAATTAAGCCAGAATCTGTACCATGAAATAGCCTTGGGATTTAACAGAAATATAAAACAAAAAATAAGTCTTGGCCTCAGAGTGAAGATGCTGTTTGGAGTCGTCAATTCTCAAACTGAGCAAATGAATGGATTTATCCGAACGGACACCGATTCGATACACTTCAAAGGATCCAATATGTCTTTCAGAAATTCAGGCTATAGCTATTTGTCTGACGGAAGAGATCCTTTATCCATCTATCGCAGTACGCTGCCAATGACCAATGGCAACAACGGTTTTGGTCTGGATGCCGGAGTACATTATAACCTATCGGACCGAATCAACCTTTCTGCTTCCATAACAGATCTGGGCTATATCAATTGGAAGGAGGATACAAAAAGCTACGATATCAATGATGTAAATTACAGCTTCAAAGGATTTGATCTGCTTGATTTGATAAACAATGACAACTCTGCGAACAATTTCTTTCAAAATGAACTGGATTCAATAAAAAGCATATTTACCGTTAAAGATACACCAGGGATTGGCTATAAATCCACACTGACCTCCAATATATACGCTGGATTTGATTATCAGCTAGCCAAGCAACATCGGGTGGGCGCCCAGATATATGGAAAAATGATTGAAGGAAATATTACTCCCGAATTTGGGGCTTACTACAATTTGAGAATTGGAAAGGCCATTAATACTGTTTTCAATGCTTCGTTCAGAAATGGAAAAATCCATGCAGCAGGTATCGGAGCTTCAGTGGATTTGGGTCCCATTCAGATTTACGGAACAACAGAAAGTGTTACTTCGCTTATCAAACCTGAAGCTGCAACTATGTTGGATGCGCGATTTGGTATAAATCTGATTTTTGGAAAGAAGAAAGTAAAAAAGATTAAAGAAGCTGAGGAGGAAATTGTTGAAGAACCGGAAGAAGTGGAGGAGATCGTTCCAGAAGAACCAGAAAGCTCAGTTGAGGAACCGGAAGTTATTCCGGCGGCAGTAGTAGTTCCAATAGTGGTAGAGCCTGTTTCTGAAGTTAGAAAAGAAGAACCCAAACCGGTAGAAAAAGCTCCTGTAACGGTGGTGAAACATGGAGACCATAAAGATGAACTTGATTTAGGACACTATATTGTCGTTGGTGCATTTTTATCTAATGAAAATGCTCAGAAATATAGCTACAAGTTAAGAGCCAAAGGTTATAATAATCAATACGGATTTCTCACTGAAAAGGCATTTTATTATGTAACGGTTTACAAGAATACGGGAGATATAGAAAAGGCCAGGGCAGTCAGAAACGAATACCGCAAAAAGAATGATTTTCTTTTCCCGGATGCATGGCTGTTGAGTGTGGTGGAGTAACATCAGTTTGTATTTTTGAAAGCAATCCTCGTACTTGAGATTTCCACCAATATTGGTTTTTTTATTACTGGCGTCCAGGGGGGAATTATATTTTATGCTTATCCGGAAATTATTCCAGATCCGGTAGTTTTAAGGTATAAAAAAATCGCAATCGAAATATATTTTCTGAAGTCCTGAATCCATCATCTGAAAACTCTCTTGATTTCTGCCAAATATAAAATAATTCAAATCGCAATCGATCGGAAGATCGATGCCCAATGGCTGCATAAAACCGCTGATTATTCACAAACAATTCTGCAGCGCTTTCGCCTATTGGCACGAAGACCTCCCACATTCCCTTAAGGTAAAAGGACTTTTTTTTGCTCAAAAGTTTAAAATCTATTGTCCGGGCCCTAAACAAATACCGGCCTCTTACATTCCAATCGTTTTCCAGCTTTTCATAAAAGAAAAATCGTTCCTCAAAACGAAATCTATGATAAAAATCTACCCAGCCAATATCTGGCCAGGATATATGAGCATCCTGAAAAAGACGAATTTCATAGGTATTACTGAGCGTTTTATTGAATGTATTGAAGGAACCAATACCGCCGGAAATTTTAATCCGTGGCGCCAACGTATAATTTATAGTAGGTCGTATATAAAATTGATTCCAGTCTTTTGAAGAGATTATACCCCGCAAACCTGCATCACCTCCGATTGATAATTTTTGGCTATAAAAATAAGTAAGTATAACGTCCGTCCATGTTTGAAAGTCAATTTCATCATTCTGAGCATTGACAGTAATGCCGGGAAATAAAATAATAAAAGGAAAGAAACATTTAACCAACTCTTTATAATTCAGCATTTTTTCTTTTGAATTCTAATTTTAAGGTTTTTTGCCCCTAAACTTAACCATATCATCCCGATAGTGGTTGAAATAAGTGAGACTGCCATAATGTCAACTTTGGCAATTTGTTTAAAATATTCATCATCAAAAATTTGAAAGGTATGCTCAACATAGCCCACACACGCTTCAACATTTAGAGTTAAAAATACTTCTTTAGACCCACTTGAAAAAAGTAGGTTCAGCAGTGTTTCAAGTCCTATTAATATAATTATTTGTGATTGGTTTTGATGCTAAATATAACATTATATCATTGAATATTGCTTAAAAAAATCATTGATAATTTTAATTTGATAAAAAGCATTTTCTTTAGAGAGAATTTTTATTGCAATTTCACCAGACTTTTACGCATCTTGCGTTACGCAATTTGCGTAATTTCATATTCACATTATTTTTTTTAATTCGTTAAAGCCGATAAAATGCAACTACATAAATGAAGCATTTATCCTTTCAAAAAGAATTACTTGAAAAGATTCCTACCATAAGATTAGGGTGTATCCTATGTCGCGTAAACGTGGTGCAAAGTGATAAAAAGATCATTGCCCTGTCCGAAGAAATTATAGAAAAGGTTCAATCTGAGTTAACAGTTGAAAATATTAGCCAAAAGCCGACGATAAAATCAACCAAGGAAGCATATCGCAAATTGGGTAAAGATCCCAGCAGGTACCGGCCTTCAGCAGAAGCCCTGACACGAAGAATAGTAAAAGGAAAAGATCTTTATAATGTTAATAATGTGGTTGATTTGCTGAATCTGGTTTCATTGGAAAGTGGTTTTTCCATCGGAGGTTATGATGTTGATAAAATAGAAGGGCAGATTGAATTTGGGATTGGTAAACCTGGTGAACCATATCAGGCTATTGGACGAGGTGAATTGAATATCGAAAATCTACCACTTTTTAGAGATGAATCCGGGGCATTTGGCAGCCCTACAAGTGATTCGACAAGAACTATGGTTACAGATCAGACAACATCGTTTTTAATGATACTCATTGATTTTAATAACCATGAAAATCTGGGACATTTTGTAGAAAGGAGTGTGGAGTTATTAGAAAAATATGCATCTGCCAAAACATTTGAAACTAAGATTTTTACTCCGTACCGGTCATGAAGGATTTAGGGTTTGGTGATTCTATAATTTTGAGGATAGTTGGTTGCTGGTTACAAGCTTTCAAATAAGCAACTTCCCAGTGATGCTTTATGAGCCAATGTTTCCAAAATGTTTTTTTACTTCTTTCTCGATTTCTTTTGGATCCTGACGGTTGTCAATCAATGTAATTATCTCAATTTCGTCTTTTAATATTCTATAGTAAAATGAGGTTTGTTTAGATACGACACATTTGAAAAGTCCTTTAAATTCTTTTGATTCTATGCAACTTTTTGGCTGTTCTGCAATTTGTTTAACCGATTGCTTTACTTTTAGTAGAAAATTATTTCTTGACTTTAGCGACCACTCAGCTTCCAAATAGTTTAAAAGGTCTTCAAATTTTTTCTCAGCCAGAGGAGAGAGAAAGACTTTCATATTCTATGAAACCTTTATTAAGAAATCGTCAAAAGAAATTCTTTTTCCGGCGTCTAATTGTTTAATGCCGAGTCGAATCTCTTCTTGTTCTTGCCGAGATAATTCATTCCAAAAATCTGACTGTTCAGATTTAATTAAATTAAATATCTTCTCGACAATACTCTTGTTGTCAATATTCAAGATGAGTTTGACTAATTCTATTTTTGTGGTTTGAATATCCATTTTCATATCAGATCAAAATTATATAATCTTTCAACAAAGTCCTATTAATTCTACTTATTGGCTTACTACAGCGTAATAGTAAAAGTTGCCCCGGCACCTTCTTCTGACATTACTTCCAGGTTCCCCCCATGCTTTCTCAAAATTTGCTTGGAGAGACTCAATCCAATTCCTGATCCATCCTTTTTTGTGGTAAAGAACGGCACAAAAATATTATCAATGACTTCGGAAGATATGCCCGGGCCATTATCTGAAATCTCAATTTTAACGATTCTTTTTTCTCCATATCCGCTCAGTTCAATTTTAAAGTCATTTTCATCTTTTCCAGCTTCAATGGCGTTTTTTAGTAGGTTGATCAGAACTTGTTCAATGAGTTTTTCGTCTGCGTTGATTTCCAGATCAATGGGTTTGACATTTGAAAATATTTGAATATCATGAGATTCAATGTCTTTCTTCATGAGTGTAAGAATATGCTCAAACAGTTCATTTATGCTTACACTTCCAATCACAGGTTCAGGGATTTTGCTAAGGCTTTTATAGCTATCCACAAACCTGGAAAGCCCTTTGCTCCTTTTATGGATGGCCTGGAGCCCTTTCAAGGCATTTTCGATTTGCTCCTGCTCTAATGCCGACATAAGCTTTGGTTTTCCATCCTCCTCAAACATTTTTACCAAGGTTGAGGATAATAAGGTAATTGGACTAACTGAATTAATTATTTCGTGGGTCAACACCCGGATCAGCTTTTGCCAGGAATCCAGCTCCTGCTCATCAAGCTCATTTTTGATGTTTTGAATCGATATGAGTTTAATATGCTTTTCCTGAAGCTTGAACTCCGCTGCCCTGATGGATAAAGACAGGATTTCATGTTCCCTGACCAATTTCACCATATCTTGATTTCCTGGAGTAAGATTCCTGAACTGATCTGCCAAGCCGTTTTTTACCCGATCAAATGCTTGAATATTTTGTACATATTCCAGGTGCAATAATCGTTTAGCCGCCTCATTAAAAAGTTCTACTTTTCCATCTTCATCAACAGAAATCAAACCGGTATCAACATGTTTGATGCTGTATTGAAAATACTGCTGCTCCATTTCCTTCTCAAGCTTTATATTCCTGAAATTCTCAATAATTCTATTGAATTCGTTGTAAAGGGGTTTGAATGGCAATTTTTTGCTTTTATTAAATGTCAGCGTATCATCCTGAAACTCAAAAGACTGGAGAAACAGCAGTAAATCCCTGTTCGTTTTATTGACATAATAGATTAAAAGATAAATCTCAAAAATCCATAACACTCCAAGCGAAAACCGTGTGACCAACAAATAATCCTTGCTGAGCGTCCAGACAAAAAGTGCAGAGGTAATGGCCAAAAGCAATGCATGAATAAATATCCTGAAATTAAATTGGCTAGAGTTCATATTTTTTGATTTTGTCGTACAGCGTAGATCGGTTAATGCCGAGCTCATTGGCAGTTTTGCTCATATTCCATTCAAATTTATGTAACGCTTTCTCAATCAATATTTTTTCATGAATGGCCAAATTGAATAATTCGGCATCAGCCTTTTCAGAATTTTCAGCTGTTTGAAACATCAAATCCTCGGGTTTCACAAAGTTATCAGAAGTCATGATTACAGCTTTTTCGATGGTATGCTGGAGTTCACGGATGTTTCCAGGCCATTCATGTTTCGCTAACTTGTTGAGCGTTGACTTTTTGAATTCGAGTTTTAGCTTTTTGTATTTCTCCTTGAAGATCGATAAAAAATGATTTGCGAGAATCGGCAGATCATCTATTCGATCGCGTAATGGAGGCAAATGGATTTGGATGGTATTGATCCGGTAAAGTAGATCTTCCCGAAAACTTCCTTCCTTAATCATTTTATCAACCGGCATATTGGTTGCGGAAATTAGCCTGACATCAATTTCTATGGCTTTGTTATCCCCAACTTTTGTGATTTGCCGGGTTTGCAGCACCGACAATAACTTTACCTGTGCGGGTACGGAAAGATTCCCGATTTCATCCAAAAATAACGTACCCCCGGAAGCGACCTCAAAACGACCCGTCCGGTCTGATCGTGCATCTGTGAAGGCTCCCTTTTTATGCCCGAATAATTCACTCTCAATCAAATTTTCATTTAGCGCAGAAATGTCTACGGTCACAAAAATCTCATCTGACCTCTGAGATAAGCTGTGTATTTCGCGGGCTATCACTTCTTTTCCCGTCCCGTTTTCACCTGTAATCAGGACATTGGCATCAGTTGAGGCTACCTTGGAAATGGTTTGATAAACCTCCTTCATAGATTTGGATGGGCCTTTGCACAATTGAAACCCATCGTCAATAGAATCTTTGAGATGCTGTTGCTTATGTTTTAGCTTTTTAATCTCTGATTTAGATTTACTCAATTGAAAAGCAGAAAGTACCGTGGAGAGGATCTTCTTTTCATCCCATGATTTTTGGATAAAATCAGCTGCCCCTTCTTTCACCGATTTCACCGCTAATTGCACATCACCATAAGCAGTAATGAAAACGATTGTCGCATCGTTGTCCACCTCTTTTATTTTATTCAACCAATAAAGTCCTTCATTTCCTGTATTGATGCCTGCCCGGAAATTCATGTCCAAAAGCATTAAATCGTATGAATTATTTTGGATTTGTGAGAGAATTGCTTCTGGATTGCTCTCCGTCACCACCTGGCCGAAATGCGGAGAAAGCATGAGTTTTAAGGCCAGTAAAAACTCTTCGTTGTCATCGACTATTAATATACTTCCTGACTTTGCCATCTACAAAATAATTATAAATTATGTGTTGGAATTTACTACACTTATGTCGGAATATCCAACAACTAACCGGTATACTGAAGTATGGGATGAAACTAATTCCTTTTTTAGGAACGACTTCACTAGAGAAGGGCTCTGAGAAGTTGCAGTGGCAGGAGGCTGTTGCAGGAGACAGAAAGAAGTAAAAAGGAGAAGTTCAATTTGTTGGGGTTTAGCCTGAAAAAATCAGGAGTTAATTATTGATACTAATAAGGAGATAGAAATCAAGGCAATTGCCTGGGGAAGGCAGGTTGACCGGATCCAATTAACAAATAGTAACTTTGAAAAGGAAAATGTAAAATTTTATTGATTTCAAATCCATTTGAATTTTGAAATGTTAATTACAATACTATAATTAATGGTTCTACCACGAATTTAATGGGATAAGTAATGCATTTTATTTCGTTTGTATTTCATCGTGTCCTTTGTGCCTTCATAGTGCCCATAGTGGTTAATAAATTCAGGTAAGCTAAGCACAAAGAATACAGAGATTTCCCTGCCTTTGCCGGCAGGCAGGCATGGAGAACACAAAGTAAAATCAGGAACTATATATTCAATATATGGAAATGGGCTTATTCATTGAATAATTAATTTCTTAACGAGTTTCATTAAAATAACAGTAGAACCATTTTTTTTATATACAAAAAATTAATCTTCCTGCTTTTAATTGGCAGAATTTAATATAAAATTTGGGTGGTTGGTATACTATAAAAACTAAATAATTGTTCTAAATCCAAATGCAATTCCAATTGAATCCTTAAATTTGGTATCAAAGATAGGTAATTGCTAAAATGCGATTGAAAATGAAAAAAGGCTTTACGTACATATTATTGCTCTCGATTCTTTATTTAGCTTCTTGTTCGGCTGGAAAAATGGCCATGAAGAAAGGGGATAAAAAGATTAAATATGGTGAATATAATTATTCCATAGAATATTTTAACAAAGCAATAAAACATAATTATAATCCTGGAGAAGCCAATTTTAAAATCGGCGAAGCATACCGGCTATCCAACCGGCTGAAGGAAGCGGAACCTTTTTACAAAACTTCAATAGAGCAAAAATATGATGAAGAAGAGGTCAATTATTATTATGGTTTAGCGCTAAAGTCAAATGAAAAATATGACCAGGCCAAACAAGAACTTGAAACCTATTTGGCTTCAGCAAGCGACAAAAATATTATAAAAATTGCGCAAACTGAAATAGACAATTTAATTAAGTTAAATGACATTCTTGACAAAAAGAATTTTTACCGGGTTAAAAATCTTGAGTTGATCAACACACCCGCCGCAGAATATTCGCCGGTTTACCTGGACCAAGAATTATATTTCACTTCCTCCAGATATGGAGGAAAAATTTATAAAGCCACAGGAAGCTCCTTTACCAACTTGTATAAGGTCAAAACCAAAGGAGCAAGAGTTGATTCTACCACCATTAACTCATTAGGTGATCTTATCAATTCTCCCAACTCCAATGAAGGATGTATTGCCTTTTCGCCTGATGGACAATCCATGGTATTTGCAAAAGGGAATAGCGGCAGAAAAAAGGGAGCCGAAGATGTGGATTTATATATATCCAGATTTCGCAGAGGCGCCTGGTCTAAACCGACTATCATGAGTGTTAGCAATGGAAAGGCATGGGATTCTACACCTTCATTTTCACGAGATGGCAGAACACTTTACTTTTCCTCCACACGAAGAGGGACTGTAGGCGGAACAGATTTGTTTGCCGCCACAAAAAACAGACGAGGGCGATGGAGCAATGTCAGGAACATGGGGCCCAAAATCAATACAGAAGGAAATGAAATGTTCCCATATCAGGCCAGTGATGGTTCTTTGTATTTTTCCTCCAATGGCCATCCTGGTTTAGGAGGATTAGACATTCTGGTTGCCAAAAGATCAGAAGGCAAAATGGTGGTTGAGAATCTGGGACCACCCATCAATACAAGCAGCGATGACTTTGGTATTTTTCTTTTTACTCCTGACAAAGGTTTTTTTACCTCCAACAGAAAAGATAGCAAAGGGGATGATGATATTTATACATTTATAAACAATGATCCGGACCTGAAAATCATAAATTATTTCCTTACGGGAACCACACATACATATGATGAGGAAGGCAATGAGATTATCTTACCAAATACATCAGTCCTACTTTATGGCGCCAACGATGAATTGCTCAATGAAGCATTGACGGGAAGAGACGGAAAATTCCTATTCAGAGTATATCCTGAAGAAGATTATAAATTGTTTGGAGAAAAACCTGACTATTTTACCTCCAGAGCTTCATTCTCTACCAAAGGAAAAACCATCCCAAAAGACAAACTAAATAAATTAGAAACCAACAAAGTTTTTAATACTAAAATTGTGTTGGATCAGATCGTGATAGACAAAGCCATCGTACTGGAAAATATTTATTACGATCTTGACAAAGCAGATATCCGAGCCGATGCGGCGATAGAATTGGATAAATTGGCAACTATTCTGGCAGACAATCCGGAAATAAAAATAGAATTAAGCTCTCATACAGACAGTCGACAAACTGTAGCCTATAACGATGACCTGTCAAAAAGAAGGGCACAATCTGCCGTTGATTACATTATTTCCGAAGGAATTGACGCCACAAGGATCATAGCCCGGGGTTATGGAGAATCGCAGTTATTGATTACTGATGATGAGATCAATCAGCTCGCCACAGAACAAGCCAAAGAGGCCGCTCACCAACGCAATAGAAGAACGAATTTCAAGGTGACAGAATATAATAAAATCGTAGAACCTGAAGAAGATGAGATTTTAGATGAGGAATTGGAAGCGCTTCATGCGGAAGAGCGAATTGAACAAGGCGGAGGTGATCTGGAAAATAAAATAGACTGGGACAATTAGTGTCTGTTGAGCAATAGTCATCAATTATTTAGCAAAAGTTTGGAGTGAACTAAATTCTGCAGTGCTTGCCTATCGGCAAGGCAGGCCTAAAGTTATCGTATTAATATAAACATTGGACCTACGAAACAAAATGAACTCAAGTCACTTTGCCGACTTGTAAAGGCTGGAAAGTTTTATTCTACACTCAATTCAAAATATTGCACATAATTATCTAATTTTGGCATCCATTTTAGAGGCCAATTTTTATCAAATCATTCCCGTTCATGGAAGAAAGATACATGCAAAGAGGCGTTTCTGCCGGCAAAGAAGACGTACACAACGCCATAAAACATATTGATAAAGGATTGTTTCCCAGTGCATTTTGTAAAATCGTTCCTGATCTTCTTGGAGGAGACGACAGCTATTGCAATATTATGCATGCAGACGGAGCAGGAACTAAATCATCTTTAGCATATATCTATTGGAAAGAAACCGGAGACATATCGGTTTGGAAAGGTATAGCTCAGGATGCCATCATCATGAACATTGATGACCTGGCTTGTGTTGGTGCGCTGGATAACGTACTCTACTCCTCAACGATAGGTCGTAATCAAAAAGTAATCCCCGGTGAAGTAATTGCCGAAATCATCAATGGAGCCGAAGAGGTGCTTCAAATGCTCAGGGATAATGGCGTGAGCATCATTAGCACAGGCGGAGAGACAGCAGATGTCGGTGATTTGGTTCGCACCATCATTGTTGATAGTACAGTTACGGCCAGAATGAAAAAACAGGACGTTTACTCCAATGATCAAATAGCTCCCGGTGATGTAATTGTCGGATTGGCCTCATACGGACAATCGACTTATGAAAATGAATATAATGGCGGCATGGGCAGCAATGGGCTCACCTCCTCCCGTCATGATGTGTTTTCGAACGTGTACGCGACTAAATACCCGGAAAGTTATGAACCTTCAATCCCAAAGGAGCTTGTGTACTCGGGCAGTTACCTGATGGCGGATAAGATACCTGACGTACCATTGGATGCCGGAAAACTTGTACTCTCACCAACAAGAACCTATGCGCCGGTAATAAAAAAATTGATCCCTGAAATTGGAAGAAATATTCATGGCATGATCCATTGTAGCGGAGGCGCACAAACGAAGATTCTCCATTTTATAAAAGATCTTCATATTGTTAAAGATAATCTATTTGAGATTCCTCCTCTTTTCAAAGTGATTCACGAAGAAAGTGGCACTGACTGGAAGGAAATGTACAAAGTGTTCAACATGGGCCATCGAATGGAAATCTATTTGCCTGAGGATAAGGCCAATGAAGTGATCGAAATATCAAAATCTTTTGGCATTGAGGCTCAAATTATTGGAAGAGTTGAGTTTTCTGAAACAGGAAAAAAATTGACAATATCAGGTAAATACGGAGAATTCAATTACAGCTAATTGTTGCCATTAATTTTGGCATTGATCATCTCCAGGATAGTTGATGATCCATAATATCCATCATAGGCATTATAAAAACCAGAAAGTATTTTGTGGGCAATATGACCCAATATCAGTTCACTATCACTTTTCCCTTCCTTTCCGATCCAAAACACACGATCTTTGTGTTTCTTCATGTCTTCAACATATGCTTTCGCCAGAACGTATTGCTGATCAGTATAGCACATTTTAAAAGTTGTTTCTACCGTATGCATATCCAATAATTCTCAATATTTCAATAATCGTATAAATAAAATTAATTATTTTTGATTAAAAATTAAAAGCCTTTATGGGGGATTCAATAAGCTGACGTCAAATCTGACAGCATATTATTATAAATAAAAAAACCTTTCCGGAATCAATAGTCCGAAAAGGCTTTTGTGTTATAACGCAATTAGTCTTTAGCTTTTAAAAAAATACTAGCCACTACTGCTTAATCCTTACTTAATTAGCTATCCCCTTTTGGCCCGTAATTAGCTTTTCCCAAATCAATCACAACCGGAGTAGCAATAAATACCGATGAATAGGTACCAACGATAATCCCTACAAATAGTGCGAAAGAGAATCCTCTCAATACTTCACCTCCGAAGATCAATAAGATCAGTACCACAATCAAGGTAGTAAAAGAAGTAATTACGGTTCTGTTCATGGTAGTGTTGATTGACAAATTAAATGTATCAATCGCTTTTTCATGAGGCCTGATGGCAAGGTTCTCTCTGATCCTGTCAAACACAACTACGGTATCGTTTATGGAATAACCAACAATCGTCAATATTGCAGCTATAAATACCTGATCAACTTCAAAGGCTTTCCCGAATAACCTTGCAAAAGCAAAAGCAGAAATCACGACCAATACATCGTGGAATAGGGCGAATATGGCGCCTAAACTGAATTGCCACTTTTTAAATCGTATCAGGATATAAAGGAAAATAGCGATCAATGCGAAAACGATCGATTCTATAGACGAAGTCGTGATATCATCCGCAATGGTTGCTCCCACTTTTGATGATCCTGAAATAGAGAAATGCTGATCATCCACTTTGGTATCATCCTCAATGTAACTCAATCCGGTCATATCCGTGATTCCGGCTATCAAAGCTGATTCCACCGTAGCATCAGCCTCTGCCGATTCGTCATTTACCAGATAACTGGTCGTGACCTTCAATACATTGTTTGAACCATAGGTTTTAACCTCCGTGCCAGATTTCTGAAAATCATTTGTGAGTTCAACTTTTAGTTCTGATGCAACAACAGGTCTGTTAAAAGCCACTACATAAGAACGGCCTCCGGTAAAGTCAACACCAAAATTCAATCCGCCCTGTATGAATATCAATATAAGACCTGCTGTGATAAAAGAGATAGATCCAATGTATGCAAGTCTCCTTTTTGATAAAAAGTCGAAATTCACATTTGATAATAGGTTCCTTGAAAATGGTGTGGCAAACGAAAGCTTACTTTTATCTCCTTTTTTGGTCATTTGGGTGATAATCACTCTGGTAATAAATACTGCTGAGAAGAAAGAGCACGCAATACCGATCATCAAGGTTGTCGCAAAACCTTTAACAGGCCCCTGCCCCAGCATGAATAAAATTATACCGGTGATAAAGGTGGTAACGTTTGCATCAATAATTGAGCTGTAAGCTTTGCTATAACCAGTCGAAATTGCTGCCAGGAGTGATGCTCCATTTTTGAGTTCTTCCCGAATTCTTTCAAATATCAGCACGTTAGCATCAATCGACATACCAATGGTCAATACGATACCGGCAATGCCCGGTAAGGTAAGTGCGGCATTCAACTGCGCTAAAATCCCAAGGATAAAGAATATGTTGAATAACAGCGCCGCATTGGCGACCATGCCACCTTTTGAGTAATAAAAAACCATAAAAAAGACTACGATCAATAGTCCCGCTACAATGGATTTTATCGCCTGTAACTGCGCTTCTTTTCCAAGTGTTGGCCCGATTACGGCTTCTTCCACAATTCTGGTCCTGGCCGGCAAAGCTCCTGCTTTAAGCACATTTGCTAAATCCTGTGCTTCCTCTAGCGTGAAGTTTCCAGTTATAATTGATTGTCCATTTGGAATCTCACTGTTTACCCCCGGAGCAGATTGAACATAATCATCTAAAGCAATGGCTATACGTCGGTTATCCACAGCAAATTCGCCTGTAATTCTTTTCCATGCCCTAGAACCCGTACTGTTCATCGACATAGATACAGCCGGCGCCATGCGTTCGTCGTAAGATTGTCTGGCGTCTGTAATGACTTCACCGGTTAATAAAGCTTTTCCACCTCTTCCGGTTTTGATTGCATATAAAGGAAGTACTTCCTCACCATCGGCTGAGGTGGTTGCATGTACATCCCATAAAAACCTTACCGTTGGAGGAATAAGTCCTTTTAAATCCCCTTTCATCATGCGTTGAAGAATTCTGTTAATCTTCGTAGTGTCCTTTAGGTTAACCAAACCCTGGGGATACCGAATCATGGTGAAAAACTCAGATATCTGTGTATTTGCCAAAGAATCCAAAGCGCCGGCCTCTGTACTATCAGCCGACACAGTTGTAGTCGAATCTCCTGAATCAAGTAGTGAAGATAGATCATCTGATTGAGTGGCCGGACTTGTCGTCCCTTCTATATCCGAATCTAAGGCAGAAGCTCTCAATTGATCTTCTGTAGCAAGCTTACTATTTATCGCAGATAAGGGCCCGGCGATTTCCTGGTCGTATAAATTCATTACTTCCCAAAACTCCAGCTTCGCAACACCTTGCAATAATTTCCTTACCCTTTCCCTGTTTTCAACACCCGGTAACTCAATCTGAATTCTTCCGGTTCCGGGAAGCTGCTGAATGTTAGGCTGTGACGTTCCAAAACGGTCAACACGAGTTCTCAGAATATTGAATGACCTGTCAACCGCCTGTCTTACTTCTTCTTTGATCAGCTTTATTATTTCATCATCAGAAGACTGAAAGCTGATATCTTTATCTCTATTCGCTGCATTGGCAAAAATTGGAGCCAATTTTTCGTCACCACTAATTTCGGTAAATGCCGTCCTAAAAAGACTGACATAATCGGCCTGACTGCTTCTTTGTAGTTCATTTGCCCGCTCTAATGCAGCAAGAAAATCTGCATCATCATTATTTCCACTTAATCCTTTGATGATATCTACCGGTGAAATTTCCAGCGTCACATGCATCCCGCCCTGAAGGTCAAGACCAAGTCCGAGTTCCGTTTCTTTTATTTGCTTATAAGTATACTCAATACCGAGTAAGTTGTAAACGGGCTCGTTCCATGCAGAATCCAAAAAAGTTTGCTTTTTCCCAAAATCTACATTTCCACTCTCGTCGCTTGCATACGCAATTGCCTTCTTTTGCACCGAATTTGATACAAAGGTGAAAGACAAATAGTAGAGGCAAAGAATCGTTACTATAATTGTCAGAAAGACAACAAATCCTTGATTTTTCATTTATTAATCTATTAAAACTTAAAAATTTCTTTTGAAAAGGTGTGGCCTGAGTTTGGTTGATGTAGTAGTTCTACCTCAACTAGGGTGCATTTGGGGATATGAAGGACCTAAATAAGGTTTTAAAATAATTTGTATAATTTGACGCCGAATAAAAAACATCATGCGCTTTAGTCTCACTAAGTTCCGGGAGATCAAATTCAAAACTTAAGTCTGAATGAAATACAAGATGTGAAACCTGGATGACTGAATTAAAGATGTCAATTGACAGGACAGCGCCATTGGATTTTGTATCATCATTTTCATCAGCCAAATCTGCATTTACCTGAGCTTTTGCTTCAAGCGCTATATTGGCATATTCTCCTCCTGTTGCCAGAAGTAAGACTAAAATTGCCAATGCAAGTAAAACTGATTTCTTCACCTTATCTATTTTTAATTAGGGCGAGCAAAGGTAAAAACTATTCATTGAAAATCAAGAACTTGAGGCGCTAAATCGTGGCAAGGTGATTTTTGATAAAGCCTGACAACACTTCCATTCCCTTTCGGAAATCATTATTGTTTGGAATGATTAAATCGACCTCTCTTTTGAATGGCTGTAAAAATTGTTCGTAAAATGGCGTAACGTGATGTTCATATCTATACAGCACATCATCAAGGTCATAGCCCCGTTCTTTTGCATCTCTTATGATTCTGCGCTTTACTTTTATAAGATCTTTGGCCTCAATAAACACGCTCAGATCTATCAGAGATCGTATCTTTTCCCAATAAAAAACCATTATCCCTTCTACGATCAGGACAGGAGCAGGTTTGAAAGTCAATTTTCTGGCAGCGACATTAGGATTATTAAATGTATATTCCGTAAGCTGAACCTCATTCCCGTTTTTTAAAGATAAAATATCCCGGTAAAGACGTTCATCTTCAATGGATTCCGGCAAGTCAAAATTCTTAATGCCTCTTGCATCTACCGGCTGCAGGTCTCTCTTTTTATAATAATTATCCTGCGTAAGCACGCACACTTCGTCATCTGAAAAATTTTTAAGCAGCTCATTAAGAAAAAGAGATTTCCCTGATCCGCTTCCTCCGGTTATTCCAATAATTAGTGGATTAAACATTATAGCTCAGCTTTTTTCAAAAAATCAACCAGTTTCTCCACTGCACGAGCTCGATGGCTGATTTTGTTTTTTTCTTCTAAAGTAGACTCCGCAAAGGTAATATGCCAACCATCCGGCATAAAAATGGGGTCATAGCCAAATCCTTGAGTTCCGGATCGCCTGGCGGTAATACTTCCTTCCACCTCACCGGTAAATTGATGTGCTTTTCCGTCAAGTATTAGGGTGACCACCGTCACGAATTTTGCTTTGCGTTTGGATTGCCCTTTAAGTTTTTCAAGCAGCAATTGCATATTGTCTTCACTACTTCTTCCCGGACCCGCATATCGGGCAGAGTTTACGCCAGGCTCACCATCCAGGGCATCAACCAAGAGGCCGGTATCGTCAGCAAAGCAATTAACCTGATATTTTTTGTGAATAAATTGGGCTTTTTCAAGCGAATTGCCCTCCAGCGTATCATGGGTTTCCGACAGCTCTTCTGAATGGCCTAAATCAGAGAGGCTTATGATATCATAAGCCTCTCCAAGTTTCCTTTTGATCTCAATGAGCTTGTTTACATTATTGGTAGCAAAACAAATTCTCATTTTTTTAATATCATTTGGAAATCGTTAAAATATCCAAACCAAATTTTAGCAGAGCATCAGGAGGTATGGTTGTCCCACTTCCATTTTTCCCATATCCAAAATCAGATGGTATGAAAATGGTTGCAGAATCCTTTTTATGCAATTGAGAGACACCCGCGTCAAAACCAACAATTAATGAGTTCTCTCCTAAAGTAAAATCTAATGTAGTGGTTTTATCAAAAGAGGAATCAAATATGGTCCCGTCAAAAAGTTCTCCTTGATAATCAAGAGAAATATAATTTCCTAATTCCGCTTTGATATTTGGATCTCCTGCTTTATGGATAACATACCTAATTCCGTATTCAGGTTCAATAGAGGCAGTCCAATTATTCTCTGTTATGTGCTGATCTATTTTAATATAATCTTCCTCTAAATGATTGAACCGGTAAAATTTGGTATTATAAACCAAAATGCTGTTTGGAGGCACGTCATTATAAGATCTATTTTGAAATCCGTAAGGAGAAGGTGAATAAATAGTAACAGAATCACCTGCATGCAAATTGGCTAATCCAATAATGAGTCCATTCGTAATAATTTCCGATGTATTATTTCCCTCAAGAACAATAGTTTCAGGATCGCTATTGAATGTGTTTGCGAATTCTAAACCATCAAGAGTAAACCCCTGAAAGTTGACCTCTATTTCAGCTTTTAAAGCTGATTTGTATCCAGTACCAGAATTATGAATTTCGTAAAATACTCCATAAGTTGAATCAAATTCAGCATCTATATTATTTGTATTCAAATATTCTTGAATGGTCTGTATATCTTGGAACAATATAGCATCAAAATCATAGGTCTCCACTACATCATTCTTCATACAACTTTGTAGAACCATCGCCGCTCCTGCCAAAGCCATTACTAACCACCCTTTCTTACCAATTTTTTGTAAGCACATAACTTTCTAATTAATTATTTATTCAATATCTACGAGTTCTACCTCGAACTTCAATACACTATTTGGCCCAATTGCTCCTCCTGCTCCACGAGATCCGTATGCCAAAGGCGAAGGAATATATAAGGTGCCTTTTCCTCCTTTTTTAAGTAAGGCAATACCTTCGTCCCATCCCTGGATAACGCTTCTTTGCCCAATAGGGAAAGATAATGGCTCATTGCGATCAAAGGAAGAATCAAACTTGGTACCGTCCATTAACATTCCCGTATAATGAACCTTTACATTTTGTCCCGTCTGTGGAAAGTTGCCTGTACCTTCTTTTTCGATCACATAGTGCAATCCTGACTCAGTAGATTGTGCAGTGATATTATTTTCTTTCAAGAAATCTTCGATGATTTCTATGTCCTTATTTAATTGTCCATTACTAGCTTCCAAAGCTTCTGCTTCCATTTCTTCCTGAGTATTAATTTTTGAAGCGCCAATATAAAATGTAATATCACCCAACGAATCCAATGTCGGAGGGATCGCTGATCTAAAAGACTCTGCAAAAAGCGTTTTGGTTGGAATCTTAATCAAAATAGAGTCACCTTCTTTTATCATTTTAAATGCTTTGTATAGTGGACCCCTCGTTTCCCATTGTGCCATATCGCATTGAAACATAAAAGGTCGTTCAGGAGTAGATTTGTCAAGAACCGAATCTTTCTCATTCATATACATCAAATTGTACACTACCATCTCACCTTGTTTTGGTGTTTCTCCTGCTCCTTTTGTAATGTACTTATATTCATACCCATCTTCAGATTTCTGGAAATCATCGGATTGACAACTCATACTCAAACCTACTATCGCTATGGCGATAATCGCCCTTACTAACCTTGAATTCATGCTAATTTGTTTTTTTGTAATTTTTATTTAATTGATTTTTGTATGTTTTTACGATCCTTTCAAACTTCTCAACTGTTTCATCCAGCGTCAGGTCAGATTTTCCTCCTGCTGCATTTGGATGACCTCCCCCCTCAAAATGTTCTCTGGCAAAATCATTGACAGAAAATTCTCCTTTCGATCGTAGGGAGAGTCGGATGGTTTCCGGCCGCTCAATAATTACCGCTGAAAAAACAATCCCTTTAAGCGAAAGCGCATAATTTACAAGCCCCTCCGTATCTCCGGTTCTTGAATTGAATTTCTTTAAATCTTTCTCACTAATCCAGAAATATGCCGTTCGAAAACCCTTTAGAATTTTTAGTTTATTGCATAAGGCGTAACCGGTAAACTGAAGACGGTCTAAAGAATTGTTATCGTAAATGTAGCGACCGACTTTTGCGATGTCTGCTCCGAGTTCAATAAGATCGGCAGTCACCTGATGCACATTTTTTGTGGTATTCGGGTGTTTAAACTGACCCGTATCGGTCATGATTCCGGCATACAAACACTCTGCAATATCAGAATCAATAAATTGTATATCGTCCAGATCGCCGATAAGCTCATAAATCAATTCTGCGGTTGCAGCGGCTTCGGTACTCCACAATTCATAATCTGCGAATTGCTCCGGCTCTAAATGATGATCGATCAACACTTTCTTCGCAACAGATTTTGCCACTAACTCACCCAAAGCATTGATTCTGTATAGGTTATTGAAATCAAGGCAGAAAATCATATCAGCCTGGTCAATAAGCTGTGCAGATTTTTTTTCGTTTCCTGCCTCGTAATTTATTACCTCCTTATGCCCTTTCATCCAAAAGAGAAATTCAGGATAATCCGATGGTGAGATCACATCTACATGATGACCCTTTTTTTTCAGATATCCTGCCAATCCAAGTGATGAACCCAATGCATCTGCATCAGGTTTATAATGTGTCGTGATGACAATTTTTTTTGGAGAATCCAGAAACTCCTTAAATGATTCTAGTTTATGCATATAAAAAGCCCATGAACGGGCTGAAATAAAACAAGATGCAAAACTGCGAATAAAAAAAATAAAAACAAAAATGTAATTCCTATGAAATATTGCATGAGCTGAAAAGCAATAATTATCAATATCTATAATTCACCGGAAAAAAATTACCAATTTTTGCCTTTGTTTGTGTCCTCACCAACAAATTTTCTCTTCAGAGAATGGGCATAATATATTGGATTTGGGGGTGCCACAGATTTGTGAAATTCAAAAACTAATAAACCAACAAATCCAATTTGATATAAATTCACTCAAGTGAAATAAACCTAAATCGTTCTTCTGTTTTTCAAAGCGTTTAATTTTTATTAATAAAATACGCCTTCATTGGCTGAAAATAATGTTCGTCCCAACCTTTTTTGTAATGCTCCCCATCCTGAGGAAGATCTGTATGTATTAAGGTCAATTCTGTTTCTCCATCAATTTCATTGAGCAAAACTTCTATTTGCGAATCTTTGTCATTTTCCTGAAATTGAGAGGACCTCCACGACTGTACAATTCTATTAAAAGGTTCTAAGGCCATATTTTTTCCTTCAATGTAACCATCCCATGCGGTAAAATCAGCTCCTATTTGGTCTGAAGTTTGCGCAACTCCTCCGGTCATTTTAGTGTGTCCCACACTATTTAGTGTCTGTCCATAAAGTGCTTGATTTTTGAAAGGTTTAGATTTTTGATGGATTTTTAGTTTTCTCAATGCAGCAAATGCCTGGGTATTAGGCAAGTTGAGCTTAGCAAAAAGGCGCAAAAAGATGAATATTTCAATTCGATGACTTTATGGACAGGCTCTATTTAACCAGGCAGTGTAAATTTCTTCTGCTGTTGCCTTAATTTTTGTATTTAATTTGAATTCCATTTTTCTATATAATTTAAACTTTGGTTATCGTGTCAAGTCAGGCATGGTTTTTCAAGCCCAAGCCTTGTTCTTTTTATCCCTGAGCACACCTGCCTGGCGGTGGCAGTAATGATTAAGGCATTTGTGTGCAACTTATTTCGACATTGTTCCTAAGATAAATGTTTACTGTTGTCATAGCTATTATCTTTCTAATTCATATTTTAGATTTTTCAGGCCAGTATCAAAATCGTCACCTATCATTTTCTCGAAATCCATAAATAATAACATGATATTCATAGGATAGTTCATATGTCCGGTGCATCCCCACATAATCTTTGTTGATTGTCCGAAACAAATCCTACCGTTCCATCTGCCTTACTAAGCGTATTTTATTTTGTGATCCATGGTAGCTCACATACTATAATGGTCTGTGGCTATTTAGTGTCTGTCCATAAAGTTGAGAAATGTGAAGAATTTAAAAAAGTAAATACCATAAATCCCCTCCTTGGAGGGGTAGGGGTGGGTATTTATAAAACATATTTACTTTTTTCAAATTCCAACCGAGATTATAGACAGACTCTATTTAGCGCATATGTTATTCTAATTTATACTTTAATTTCCTCACCAGCCATTTAGAGTAGTGCTCTGTTTTTATCGTATCTGTTGAATTGGCCTGCTCCAAAAACACGATATACAACTCATCCTCATTAAAGGGAACTATATAACTTGTTCTTTTTGCAACTTCGAGATTTTTATAAAAAGGCTCGATACTGAATCTGGATGTGTTAAAAACCTCTATGTCAAATGGAAGTGATACATCCATTATCTTGTTTGATGTGTTTTGATTTTCTCTCCCCGGGTAAAGGGTAAATACCTGTATTCTTGTTTCATCATCGGCATTGACTATTTTGTTGTACAATCCTTTGGCCTTAAAATTATTCAACTCCACAAATCCAATAGTATCGGTAGGGGTACTTTTCAGCTCTATACTAAATTGATTTTTATTTCTGGTAGAAATCTGATATTCATGATTTTTTCTATTTTCTATATATGCTGAATTCGATGGTTCCGGAACATGTATTTCCTGATTTCCACTGGTAATAACCACAGGCTTTATTTTGCCAGTTTCGGTACTAATTGGCATCCAATTATTCTCTGATATATTCAGGTTATAAAGTTCCGGGGTTGGAATAAAAATAAATGTTTTTAAAAAATACATAAACCCGATTATTATCGCGGCGGCGCCACCAAACTTTAATGCCCCCAATTGAAAGGTATTTTCTTCTCCGATTCCACCTAAAAACTGATATAATATGCTGGCTATTGCAATGGAAAATAAAATTAAACTCAAGTCCTTTTTATCCGACATGAAAAATACAATCCCCAATACCAGACCAATAATGGCTAAGGCTATGTTTGCGATAATCTCAATTTTTTTATTCATTTCATCATATTCTGCCCACTAGTGGAATATCGTACCTATTGCTGCTAATAGCATATTTCTATAATGTATAAAAAATATATGCAGATCGCAAAAAAGTGTGTTTTACGCCAATTTATAAATATCCTGGTGTAGATGCAATCTACACCAGGTGAGGGCAAGGGCAAACGCATGAAAAGGATTTATCTTTCTATTTGGATTTGGGAATAATTTCTTTTCGGTATCCTATTAGTGAAATCTGTATAGGGAACCTACTATCAGGAACAAGCTGATAAAATTGTTGAAGTGTTATATTGTGATAGTCAATTAGGCTTTCATATTTTTTAAAATGTTTAATGCAAAATTATCATTCCAACCACACATTTTTCTTTTATTTTTAAAACTTGTCTTTACGGTATTGTCTTGCTTTATGGTGTTGAATGCTATTTTTCTGATTGTTGTGAGATTCTCAACTCCGTTTCCTGTCCTAACCCTACAGTAATCCTCTTTAAAGATTACGTCCAATATCCAATGGAGTTTGTTTTCGATATACCAATGTTTCCGTATTGCCCTGTTTATAAAAGCAGCATTACCTGACATGGAAGATATATAATACCGTTCTTCAACGGTTTCTTTCCCACTGGCCAGATGTTGGACTGTAGCTGTAACTTTTGCAATACTCCGTACACCTTCCCATTGATGGATTTCAAATAGCCAATCTAAGTTAGCAATGGTTATACACTCTCTTTTTTCTATGCGCCCATGATCTTTTCCTATTTGTATGTCTTGCTGATAGGTATAGTGGGCAAATTCAGGAGTTTGGATTTTTTCAAACATATCAACCACTTCCTTGTGTGTATTTTTCTGGTTGCCCTTTAGTGCAAGTATATAGTCGGCATTCTTTTTAATGATTTTTTTGGCTATGTCCTTCTGGCATCCCATAGCGTCAATGGTAATAACGGCCCCCTCTATTAATAACATTGTCAATAAAGCAGGGATAGCTGTAATTTCATTCGACTTTTCATAGCACTTTTGCTGTCCCAATACCAGGCCATATTGGGATGATAATGCGCTAACCATATGGATAGCTTTTTTTCCGGTGCTATTATCCCTGGAATTACACACCGTTTTGCCGTCAATACAAATGATGTCTTTGTCCAATGCTTTGGCATCGTGATCTTCTTCAATACCGTTTCTGATATCACTCACCCAGTCAACAAAAGATTGCTGAAATTGCTCTGCATCAATTATGCATAAGACGCGATTAAATGTATCATGTGAAGGTATCCCCCAGGGAGCTTTAGAAAGGAAGACAGCCATTTGAATTTTGTTATTTCATATCTTTCGATTTCATGAAAGTCATCAGCCCCTGCAATGACTGCTAAAACGGCTATAAATAACACTTCGCTTAATAAATGATCAATTTTATGTCCTTGTCTGGGGTCATCAATATGTGCAAAATATTCATTAAAAACCTCATAAACAGCTTTATCCTTTGTCGTGTCCATAATAAATTATTTAAATGTATATGTATTATATGGCCTGACTAAAGTACAAAATTATTATATTTGTTACTAGTTGTATATCTTGAAGTTATGAATAAAACAAAATTAGGGAGGCCAGTTGATATTTCAGGTATAAACATTAATGAGATAGAAAAATGGATGTATTCAAATAAAATGATACGAAAAGCATTAATTTGTCAATCTATAATGTCGCTAAATAAGGGCGCCTCAATGAATGAAGTCTGCAATGTCCTTGGGGTAACAAGAGAAAGTGTCCGGCTATGGAAAGAGCAGCTTCGTAAGGAAGGCTTGACCGGCCTGTTAAAAGAAAAAAAAGTAGGCAAGAGGTCCAAGTTAAAGGAAGATAAGCAAAGAGAATTGAAAAGTATGGTAAGTCGATCTCCGAGAAAACAAGGATATATAACCGGGAAATGGACAGGATTATTAGTACAAGATCTTGCGCTGAAAAAATGGGGGATTAAAATCAGTTTAAGAACGGCTCAGTTATGGCTATCGAAAATTCGTTGACTTTCTTTTCATGCGTTTGCCCTTAAGTGAGGGCTTAAAAATAGCAATAATTTCGGGGATTCTATTTGCAGCGTTACAATCCCACGAGCCCCCTGCGATAGCGTTTTTGAATATCGATAGCCTTCGTGTCACGCGGCAACAAGCAAATATTGCGGACTAACTCAAGAGACTTAAATAGAGCGTTTTAGCCGCGAATTACGCATGGCATATACACGATGTTGAACTAAACCTCCCTGCGGTCGGTGGTTTTACCATTTCGCAAAGAAGTTGTATATTGTAAAACGTTCCGTTTAAGATGTATTTTATTTTAAAGAACATGTCAAATAAAAGCGTTAAATATTGCTCGAAATGTCCCTGTTTTTCGAACCGCAAAAAGTCTTAAATCCCCATAGGCTAATGACCAGTTTGTCAACGGCTTAGCTCAACATGATTTAAAACTCAATTGAGCTGACAACTAGAAAGACCATCGCTATAATATGTTAGTATATACCCATATATCACTGCCTTTTTTTAGGGCTCAACTGAGCCTTAAATCCTATTATGTTGGCAACTGTATTTATTCCATTATCTTTTCTTCTGAAAATTTCCAAATATTATAACCATCAGTTGAAGTATTAAATCCAATAAATCCGTACTTACCTAAAGAGAAAGTGAAAACTTCTATCTGAGAATGTTTAATTGGATATTTTTCAATATGTTCCCATGATTTAGAACTTGCTGAATATCTCCAAAAATCTTGTGAAGCATCTCCATCTTGCGTATATTCATTGTAGCTTAAGCCATAATATAAATTGTCCTGAATAGATAGACTCACAATTTTTTCATTCCAGCAACCTGGATATTCGGTTTCTTTTATCCAATTACTATTATTTGGATCATACATCCAAATTTCTTTATTATCTGCAAAAACATAAACTTTATTATCAACATTATAACTATAAAATCAGTGAAATAACCGTCCCAAAAATTTGTTTTGAGACGGCGTTATGTATAATTAACCTTTATTTTTTTATCACCAGTTTTCCGGTTAAAACATTGTTGTTGTATTTTGCCTTAACCAGATAAACGCCTTCTTTCCAGCCATGAGTTTTAAGTTTGTATTCTCTACCTTTAATTTTTGTCTTTTTCACTTTTAAGCTTTGCGTCTGGTTATAAACTTCTATATCCCATTCAACATTTTCGTCAAATACAGTTCTCTCAGAAGTTGATTCGATGGATAACGTGGTTTCGCCAGTCGTTGGGTTAGGTGAGAACATCATATAGTAACCGTTACAATTACCTTCTACAAAATCAAGGAATTTTAATGTAGGATAGCCACCACATGTAGTTGTTACATAAATTTCACCAGTTGACTCTTCATAAAAGTTATCTATGGTGATTTCAATGTAGTCTTCCCCTTCGCCAAGGACAGTATAATCAAAATCAAAATCGAATTCAACATCGGCTATACATTGATCATCAAATAAAAAAAACGGGTAAAGGCATATCCAGTAAGATTCGTTATCGCATACCTCAAAGGGCCCATCCGGACTTCCCGGAACCGGATCGCCTAACCACTCTTCCACATATACTGTAAAATCATCGGGATCAGGTGTATTTAATAAGATACTTTTTTGTGTAGATGCGGTTTGCCCGGATGGTGTAGTTATTGTTAAAGAAAATGTGCCATAGCCGGTATGTGATGTTGCTTCCACGGTATATGATGAAGTGTAATCGTTTCCAACCTGTGTCAAATGACTTAAAACGTCCCAATCATAATCCAAATATATACAGGATTCACATAATCTTGATTCTGAAAATGTCTGTTGCGAATTAACACATAACATACTAAAATCTCCTGAAATTTCAGGACTAATTATTTTGTAATATTTGAGTCCTGTTTTTGGCGTATATATGCAATCATCAATATGATGTTTATAAAGCCCACTTTGTCCCCATTTCGAAATTATAGTGTCAGGATGGTCGGTGGCAATTGCAGAATGGTCAGCATTTTCTGTAAAAGCAACTTTTGCATTTTCCTGCCAGGGCACTTCAATATAACTGGCATTCCTGTTAGAAAGCCAAAAATTATTATCTTGTGGGGTATTTATCCAGATATCCTCTCCCTCTTCTGTCACTTCTGTCATATACCATGCATAGCCATGGCAATTGTATGATCGTGTTGCTTCGCTTAAAAGTGTTATCTTGTTACCATATCTATAAAGCCAATAATCTTCAAGAGCTTCTTTTTCCGGATCGGATAATTCCCACCCCGATTTTAATTTTCCTGAATAAATATCCATATTTGTTGGAGTTTTTATAAAATATGACCAATCATACATCCAATCACCAACTGGATCAGGCAATTGAGTTTGACCAAATCCAAAAAAGGTCTGTACTAACACAAATAAAACTAATATTATTTTTTTCATTTCTAAATTATTTTTCGTTTAAAAAGCTAATCGCATATGCCTTAATATTTTCATGATAATTGTCAAGATTTGTTGTCTTGTGATATTCAACAAATGGTTCATAGTTAAAGAGGATTAAAGCCCTTCTAAGTATATTATAACATGTTATTTCAATATGTCTACAACATAAAATCTGAGGGTCTTCACTTTCTATGGTTTCAATTTTTTCAATTGTCTTTTCAATAAACTCGAATCGCTGATTACAATCCAATTCTAAAATTACCTCTTCTCTGTAAAGGAAGCGGTAAAAATAGGAAAGTCTTGATGTTCCATAGATTTCATTAAACTGGTACATGTCTTCCTGCATATACCTGTTTATGATAGCTCTACAGGCCGATTTCCTGATAAAAAGTTCCTTCAGTCCATTAAATAGTTCGACCTCTTTATCAGAATTTACCATAATGTCGGTACTGCTGCTACTTGCAGTAATATGATAATACAAATGGGAATTGATGCAGGTTTCCAAAAGGGCCTCATCCGTTAAGCAGTACAATATACTGTCCGGAATTTGCAAAGCATTTAATCTTTGTTCTTCTGTTACCAGATCATACCATTCAGGTGTGCCAGGTAAAATGGGGTAATCATCATAAGGCTCAGATATAGGATTACTACACCTGTCAACATCTTCATTACTGCTCCTATCAAAATCTTCATTATTACACCTATACCTATCAGCATCTTCTGTACTGCAAGAAAGAAGGAACAATACTACTAAAATGGCTGGAATATAAATATTCATGGTGATTTTTGTTTAATATGTTCAATTGAAGTTACTGCATGCTCTTTTTCCTATTTCTATTATTTCAACTGCCTGCTCGTATGTTTTTAGTTTTCTTTTCAATGCAAAGTTCATATATTCTTCATTACTGGTAAATTCACTTACTTTTAATTTAGATAGAGCTTTTGCAATAATATAGGATGAAATAATGTTGTCGTATTTTGAAAAGTAAGATGTTTTGTTTGTCTTTAAATTAGTTTTTTCAACACTTACTTTTAACAGATTTTCAACATCTTCATCATTTGAAGAACTGATAAAACTATCCTGGCTTAAAAGCAATTCAATATACCTGAATTTTAGCGGCCAGAAACGCTCGTCAATCCTTGTGTCTTTCTTCTCCAACCCTTCTACACCTGCATTCTGATAAATATCCGTTAAGTATGTGAGGGCATCTTTTCTTTTAAGCAATTCCCGAAGGCCATTAAATCCTTCAATTACTTTTTCAATTCCAATGTAATCGTTTGAATATGCCCTATATTTGAGTGCATCAGGGTAATTAATGCATGTAATAACCAATTCTTCTGTTCCCATATTTAATAAAATATCAGAAGGGATTTGCATAGCATTTTGCCGTTCAGTTTCAGTTTTTAAGTTACCCCACTCCTCACTCCCCGGCTTCACCGGGAAATCCCAGATAACTTCTTCCTGGGCAAACAGAAAGGTTGGTAATAGTAATGAAAACAGTAATATTATTTTTTTCATGTTAATTAATTTTTTGGGTGTAAATTCTTTATTTTGTTTTTGCTTAATGGATTTCCCCTGAGATAATACCTTCTTCCTCCCCATATGGGGAATTAATGGGGAGGCAATTAAATTAGCCTTGTGAGTTTTTTCAATAAGGTTATGTGCATTTTAGTTGTTATTTGATCCTATGCAATTTATAACTTTTTTTAAATTAAAAAAAATATTTATTTAATTTTTCAACAAAAAGGTTGCGTTTAATAACTGTTAATTAATAATTTATATGGTTGCCAACAATTCGAGTATGTGTATTATTCATACTTCTTATATATTTCCGTGTATCTATATTGTACATAGTCGCCAATATCATGAAATAAACACGATTGCGTTTATTTCGATTATATATCTTGTACTTTTCCATATCCACCCATCACGATTTTATCTTCACACCTCACAAAATTCTCTTCACCCATAACTATTTCAAGATTACCCATAACATTTCCATGTTCACAGCATGCAAAAACCCCTTCACACATAAATATTTCAAGTTCACACATAACTTTTCCAAGTTCACAGCATAACTAAACACGTTCACAGCATGCTTTTGGCTCTTCACAGCATAGAATTAACTCTTCACAGCATGTATAACAGCACTCCTGGCGCCACACGGGCTTTTCTGTATTAAATTTACCTGCTGTGCTTATTTCTATAATGCTGCAAATACCCTACACAACGGTCTTTATTGTCTCTGAATACAAACTTTCCGTATCTACGCACTTCATCGACGCGAATTTTCAGGTAGGTGTATGCCTTGTCGCGTATTTTTTTTGTGGCGCTATCTTCTGTTTTGTCGCCATTGGCGGCTGCGAGTATTCCCGGCAGTGTATCCGATAATTCCTCCGCCCTATCCAGCAGCGTCAGGTCAAATTTGGTAGCTTCCAGCAGCGGAATATTTGCTTTGCCAAGCCCTGCCAGGTTGGCCAGATCCTGTATCATATCATCGTCTCCGGTACCTTCTTTTATTTTATTTACGCGCTTCAACAGAGGGGGCTCTTCAAAAAAGGCGAACTCAAATTCATCACACAAATCATCACGAAGATCATAAGCCTCAGGGCTTTGGGCCTTCCATTCCTTTTCGGCTTCCTTTTTACCGAAGCGTTCTTTGAACCATTCTGCTTCGGCGTAGCGGGATGCCCCGGTGGCAGTCAGCAACTCATCGATGGTGAGCGGATCAAGTCCCCGGGCAAGCAGCAGGTCTTTGTCTTCCATCGCCCAGTGGTACACATTTTCCGCTTCCTGGTTAAATACATTGATGGGGATGTAAAGCGGTTTTAGCTCATTATCGGGAATTACCTGAATTTTCGGCAATAGTGTTTGGTAATCGGTGGCGTTACTCATTATTACTTTTGTTTTACGTGAAACATTTTCATCAAATGAATCGTCGTGGGCTTTTGGCAACTACCCACGACAAATCATCTTTGGCTGTTTGTTGGAGTATTAAGTTGTGTGCAGTATAGTAAAATAATTTATTCCTTATTTTGACTTTTAGATTAGATCTCGAATTAAAATACGCTAACTGCCTGATATGAAAGGATTAGTGAAATATGACAAACGAAAAGTTTAGTAGATCTACTAATGTTTTTTAGTAGATCTACGAAGACAGGAATTGGGAATTAATTGGAAAATGTGTGATAGAATGAAATATCTGTCGGACCAATAGCATTGAGCCATGAGCTACGAAGTGATTTTCGCATTGAACTCCCACCGCCTACGGTTCCTCCTGCCACTGCCACTGCCTCCTGAGTTTCTCCCTCCTCCAATCTCAATAAAAAAACAATAAAATAGCATAACTATTTATCCTTTTAGCTGTTTCTTCTATTTTTACGTTCTTTTTAATTAACATCAAAATAATGACTACAAATAGAACTTTTACTATGATAAAGCCGAATGCCGTTGCAAATGGTAATTCAGGCGCAATCCTTAAAATGATTGAAGAGGCAGGCTTTAAAATCATCGCCTTAAAAATGGCGAAGATTACCAAACAGCGTGCCGGACAGTTTTATGGGATTCACAAAGGAAAACTTTTTTATGATGAACTTTGTGAGTACATGTCATCAGGGATACTCATAGCCGCAATTCTTGAAAAAGAGAATGCTGTCGAAGATTACAGAAAATTAATCGGCGCTACAAATCCTGCGAATGCCGAAGAAGGTACCATCCGAAAGATTTTTGCTGTCTCAATGAAGATGAATGCCGTGCACGGTGCAGATTCGGATGAAAATGCCAAAATCGAAGGAGACTTCTATTTTTCGGGTAGAGAAATTTATTGGTAGAGAAATTTATTAGTTCTCGATACTTTAATGTTTCGCGCAAACCGCGCCAGGGATAATAAGTTGTTAATTAGTGTTTGTCCATAAATTTGGCAAAATTCAAAATAATGCCTACCGGCAGGCATGGCATTTTTTTGAATTTATGACCCATCATAGTTTATGGACAGACACTATTTAGCGATCTTTGCATGAAATTGGCATCGTCCCAACATAAACCCATCAGCTCAGTTGGCCGGATTGAAAAAACACCCTTTTTATCCATTTAGGTAAGAAAATAGCTCCAAGTAGCAGGTATGGATAATAGGTAAACAGCCTCCATAATAAATTAACTATTAGCGTATAATCACCCAGGTTTTCCTGAAAGAACATCGGGAAAAAATATTCTGCTGTACCACTGCTGCCTGGCGTTGGGGATATCAGCATGACGACCCACAATATAATTTGTTTTCCAAAAATAATCACATGTTCGCTAACCGAGATTTTGGTGAATGACACCATCAAAAAATTCAACATCAAATACCTCGATGACCAAATGAAAATGGTGGAAAGTGAAAGGTAAACCCAGAATCTTTTCCCCATTCCCTTGAGCTGATCCGAAGCAAGTATCATTTCTGTTCCCCGCTCATAGGCTGCGTATCTCCATCTTTTTAACATCCTTATGGAAGTGATTTTTATTAACACCCATTTGAACAATCTTGGATTGATCAAAAGTGCAAAAATCATGATAAAGGTGTATAAGGTGATCAGGCCATAACTTAGAAAGAATAGAAAACTCATGCTGTTTTCCATGAAATCTGAAGATTCGGAACCTACCGGGAACACCTGTTGCATTCCTAGTATAAGCGTTAGCGGTGCGGCAAGCACAAAAAACATATTATCGAATATGGCTGTCAGCAGCACATAACCAAGCGCCTTGCCCGGCCTGATGCCTTCTTTCCATAATATAAAAACAGCAACTGCTGTCCCTCCAACAACTGAGGGAGTGACGGCTGAGGCAAATTCCCACAATATGATCACATAAAGACTGCTCGTCCAGGTCAGTTCATTTTTAGTGATGCTTTTGATGCGAAATATATAGCCGGCAAACCTGGATATGAAAACCAATATTGCTAAAAATACAGGGAACAGGGTGGCGTCAAAAACCAGTGACAACTTGTCGACGGTGATGTTGGGATCCCTCATGAATAAGAAAACCACAATGCTCATACCCAGTACGACAGGAACCCACACCTTTCTGGGATTTAATGTTTTTAAGATTTTTTTAGTATCGAGATCCATCTAATCAACAAGCTCCTTTTCAAGCCGTTCTATCCAAAAATTATTGTACCCTTCTCCGATACGTATTGCAATCTGGTTAAGTTGCAGCAATTCAAGAATTGCTAAAAAATTATATATCACTCCGATTTTATCCCGATTATACTCAATGACCTGAGTAAATGAAAGCCTCCTCTTCTCTGTTACTTTATGAAGAATAAAGTCTTTTTGCTCCCTGATGGTATACGGATATTGAACTACCTTGTGTATTGGTTTTTCAGATTCAATTTCGAATCTTTTCAAAACCTTTTGATACACCTTCAATAATTTGTATAAATCAATATTCTGAAGTTCACTTTCTACATTTACGGTTTCAGAAAGTTTTTTCAGCTCCTTGAGTACATTTCCTCTTTTCTCTTTCTGTTGCATATCGTACTCCATGGAGGCCAGCTCCTGTAGCACGGACTTATACTTTTTGTATTCCAGCAGGTGCTTCACCAATTCTTCCCTGGGGTCAATTTCATTTCCCTCCTCATCCAACTGCGGGCGTGGCAGCAGCATTTTAGCTTTAATCCTCATGAGCTTTGCCGCTACCAAAATGAATTCACTGGCAACTTCAATATTCAGTTTTTCCAACTCTTTGAGATACTCAAGGAAATTCCCTGTAATCTGAGAAATGGGGATGTCGTAAATATCCAGCTCATCCCTTTCTATAAAGAAAAGAAGCAGGTCAAACGGACCTTGAAACTGCGATATTTTAACTTCAAAACTCAATTACCTTCCTTTATTATAGTTTTCCTTCTTTTTTTAGAAATAATGCTTATCGCGCCAAAGATATTTATATTAAACTTATTAATAGAAGCATTAATGAAAAATAATGTACTTTTGCACCACCTTTAACTATATATAATTTCATGTCTTTATTGTTCAAATGATCTTTATTGTTGGTTTTAGGCAAAAGTTAAAGAAATAGATTATGTTAATTCAGCCTGGCAAAATCCTTGCACAAATCGATTCGCCTGATGATGTAAAAAAACTGAACCAAACCCAATTGGTTGAACTTTGCAGTGACCTCAGACAGTTTATCGTTGACAATGTTTCGGTCTATGGAGGTCATTTTGGCGCCAGCCTTGGAGTTGTCGAATTAACAGTTGCTTTGCATTATGCTTTCAATACGCCCTATGATCAGTTGGTTTGGGATGTGGGGCACCAGGCTTACGGTCATAAGATATTAACAGGACGAAAAGATAATTTTTACACCAATAGAACCTACAAAGGCATTTCCGGTTTCCCAAAAAGGGCAGAAAGCGAGTATGATGCATTTGGTGTGGGGCACTCGACTACTTCCATCTCAGCCGGATTAGGAATGGCCATCGCTTCGAATTATAAGAATGAAAAAGATCGTCAGCACATTGCCGTCATAGGGGATGGCGCCATGACCGGAGGACTTGCATTTGAAGCGATGAATCATGCCGGAGTTTCAAACTCCAACCTGCTTATTGTCTTGAACGACAATTGCATGTCAATAGACCCAAATGTTGGCGCCCTGAAAGACTATCTTACCGATATCACAACATCTGGCTCCTACAATAGGCTGAAAAGCGATGTATGGAAGGTATTGGGGAAAATGAGCAAATTTGGCAAAAGCGCTCAGGAAATAGCTTCGAAGCTTGAAAGCAGTCTCAAATCGCTGATCCTGCACCAAAGCAATTTATTTGAATCCTTGAATCTAAGATATTTTGGGCCGGTAGACGGGCACGATGTGGATCATCTTGTGCATGTGATGGATGACCTCAAAAAAATTCCCGGGCCAAAAATTTTGCATTGCATTACTACTAAGGGGAAAGGCTATGCCAAGGCAGAAAAAGATCAAACCAAATGGCATGCTCCGGGCAAGTTTGACAAAATTACCGGTATAATCAGAAAAAAAGATATCGAAGCTCCCCAGCCTCCAAAATATCAAGCTGTATTTGGTGAGACGTTGTTGGAATTGGCAGAGCAAAATGAGAAAATCATGGGGGTTACGCCGGCTATGCCATCAGGTTCTTCCATGAATATCATGATGAAAGCAATGCCCGATCGTTCGTTTGATGTTGGAATTGCCGAGCAACATGCTGTTACTTTTTCGGCAGGTTTGGCTACTCAGGGCCTGATCCCTTTCTGCAATATTTACTCCACATTTATGCAGCGCGCCTACGACCAGGTGATCCACGATGTGGCGATACAGAAATTACCGGTTGTATTTTGCCTCGACCGGGCAGGACTTGTCGGAGCGGACGGGCCAACGCATCACGGAGCCTACGACCTTGCTTATATGAGGTGCATCCCTAATCTGGTGATCGCCGCTCCAATGAATGAATCTGAGCTGCGCAATATGATGTTTACTGCCCAACTTCCTGATAATGGCCCGATTGCCATCAGGTATCCCAGAGGCCAGGGCGTGATGACGGAATGGAAAACTCCTTTTGAACAACTTGAGATCGGCTTAGGAAGAAAGATTAGTGATGGAGAAGATGTGGCTATTTTAACTATTGGCCATGTCGGGAATTACGCAGTTGAGGTATGTAAAGACTTGAGGGAATCACATGTCTGTCCGGCACATTACGATTTGCGATTTGCAAAGCCATTGGATGTGGAATTGTTACACGAGGTATTTTCAAATTTTGATAAAATAATTACGGTGGAAGATGGCTGTTTGCCAGGAGGATTCGGATCTTCCATAATTGAATTCATGGCTGATTATAACTATACCGCGAAGGTAGTTCGACTAGGCATACCGGATAAATTTATAGAACATGGAGAACCGGAGCAATTGCACAAAGAATGTGGCTTTGATGCAGAGAGCATTAAAAATGCTGTCATTAAATTGTTAGAGCCGGAATTTGCAAAATATTAACAATGCGCCAATTATTTTTTTTTGACTCCGGGCAGGGAATATTTCCCGTGGTTTTTATCCATGGATTTTGTGAATCAAGCGCTATATGGAAATCTCTGAGCAAAGAACTTTCGGAAGAATTCAGGGTTATTTGTCCTGATTTGCCAGGGTTTGGGCAAAGTCCGCTTCCTGAACATGATTTCTCACTGGAAGAAATCGGAGATCATCTCGTGTCCTGGCTCAAAGGACTGAACATCAGGCAATGTATTGTGATCGGGCATTCTTTGGGTGGTTACATTGCCTTGGAAATTCTACGAAAACATCCTGATTTTGTAAAAGGAATTGGCCTTTTGAATTCCTCTGCTTTTGAAGATCCATCTGATAAAAAAGAAAATAGAAATAAACTGATCGAATTTATTCGCTTGCATGGTGTAAATCCATTTTTAAAAACCTTTGTTCCTTCACTGTTTTATCCTGAAACAGCAAAAAAGCACACCTTAACCATTGCACAAATAAGTGAAGAAGGTCTGTCGATAAAGGAGGAATCAGTTATAAAATATGCCGCAGCAATGCGTGACCGGGGAGATAGTATAGACTTGTTAAAACAGTATCATGACCGGATATTATTAATTGCAGGCGAGTTTGATCAGAATGTAACGCTGGATAAATCCGAAGAAATGGCAGAAATTATCGAGGATGATAATTCACATATCATACCTAATAGCGCACATATGAGCCTTTTTGAGCAAAGCGAATTGTGCTATGATGCCATCAGGAAATTTGTAAGGAAATTTAGGTAAAAAATTAACCCAAATACTTTTCTACCGTTTGCTGAAGATCTCTTTTTGACAATACTCCTGACTGCCTCCATAAAATAGCGCCCCTTCTGAAAAGGATAAGCGTTGGAACGCCTTTGATTCCATAGGTCATTGAGGCATTTTGGTTTTTATCTACATTAACTTTGATTACCTTTATGCGCCCGTGCAATGCCGACGAGACCTCTTGTACTATTGGAGAGAGCGTTTTGCAGGGGCCACACCAATCAGCATAAAAATCGACTAAAACAGGAATTTGAGAATTTTTGACAAGATCTGAGAATGTTTTTTTCTTTGACATGGATTATCGGATTTTCAGTTAGAACATATTTTTTGTCCCCTTGGGCGAAATTAACTAAAAACAATTGAAATTGATGAAGAGAAATTATTTGATCGCCCTTACGCTAATTTTATTTTCCGGATTAAGCTTAGCCCAGGAATATGAAAAGCTCACTCTTGAAAATATGTACCAAAACAATATTTTCAAAATTAATTATGTTCGGGGACTGAAGTGGATGAAAGATGGTAGTTATTATACGTCCCTGGTTCAAAATAAAACAAATGAATTTCAAGATATCCTGAAATACGCCACCGCGACCGGCGAAGTTGTCGATACCCTGATTCATGGTGAAAATCTGATCCCTGCAAATGAGCGTACTCCGATTAGCCTAAAGTCATATCAATTTAATGAAGATGAATCAAAACTCTTGATCTCAACGGATGTCACAAGAATTTACCGGAGATCCTCAAAAGCCATCAATTATGTATATGATTTCAAAACGAAAGCATTAAAACTATTGGTAGAAGGGGATAAACAGTCGTATGCAACCTTCTCCCCCGACGGATCTAAAGTTGCTTTTGTGCGGGATAATAATTTATACATCAAAAATCTCGTGAATAATGAATTGTTTCCCGTTACAACAGATGGGAAAAAGAATGAGCTCATCAATGGGTTTGCCGATTGGGTTTATGAAGAAGAGCTTTCCTTATCAAAATCATTTTTCTGGTCTCCGGATGGAAGCAAAATCGCCTTTTTAAAATTCAATGAGAAGGATGTTCCTATGTATAATGTGCAAAAATGGAATGGATTGTATCCGGAAGACTATACGTTTAAATACCCAAAAGCCGGAGAAAAAAATTCAGTTGTTACGGTTCATATTTTTGACCTTAATTCTAAAAAATCGATAGAATTACCAATTGGAAAAGACAAAGATGTGTATGTCGCAAGACTACAATGGTTGCCCGCCGGATCGATGGTTTCAATTATTCGACTAAACAGATTGCAAAATAAGCTTGATGTTTTTCATGGCGATGTAGCCACAGGCAAAATAAAAATAATCTATACCGACCAATCCGAGACCTACATCGATATCGATCAGGTTGATGATTTGACGTATTTATCTGATGAAAAATCTTTTCTAATATCCAGTGAAAAAACCGGCTTCAAGCATCTCTATCATTATTCCATCGATGGTAAATTGATTAACCAAATCACACGTGGAAATTGGATGGTAACGGATTTTGAAGGTATTGATGAAAATAAAAATGAGCTTTACTATACCTCAACGAAAATATCTTCGACAGAAAGGCATCTCTACAGAGCAAATCTGAAAGGGAATGTTCATAAAAAATTAAGTGCACTTGCCGGAACTCATTCTGCAAGTTTTAGTCATGATTTCAAATACTACATTGACTCGCACAGCTCCTTGAAAACTCCGCTAAAAACAACACTTTATAACTCGAAAGGGAGGGAAATCAAGGTACTTGCAGAAAATGATGATTACCTCAAGCAAAGCAAAACATTTGGATTTGCCACAACTGAATTTTTCACTATTGGTATAGATAACGGGGATTCTTTAAATGCCTACATGATGAAGCCAATTGACTTTAATAAAAACAAAAAATATCCTGTGTTGATGTTCGTTTACGGTGGTCCTGGTTCACAAAATGTATTGAACAGATGGAATAGTAGAACCTGGCACCATTTTCTGACCCAACAGGGATATATTGTAGTTTGTGTCGATAACCGGGGAACTGGAGGAAAGGGAAGGGATTTTCAACACGTGACCTACAAGCAGCTAGGAAAGTATGAAAGTGAAGATCAGATAACAAGCGCAAAATATCTTGCCACCCTTCCCTTTGTAGATAAAAGCAGAATTGGGATTTGGGGATGGAGTTATGGAGGATATATGTCATCATTATCTTTACTATTAGGAAATGATATTTTCAAAGCCGCCATTGCGGTAGCGCCCGTTACGAATTGGAGATATTACGATACTATTTACACTGAAAGATACTTGCAAAAACCACAGGACAATCCGGCCGGTTACGATGATTATTCGCCCATGACGCATGTTGATAAATTAAAAGGTTCATTACTTCTTATACATGGAACCGGCGATGATAACGTGCATTTTCAAAATACTGTAGAATTTCAAAATGCACTAATAAAAGCAAATAAACAATTTAATTCGTTCTATTATCCAAACAGAAATCATGGTATCTATGGAGGGAATACACAATTCCATCTTTACACGATGATGACCAATTTTATATTGGAAAATCTTTAAATCATAAATTTTTTTATTTATAGATTACTTTTGTAAGTATTATAGAATAAACAGTGCTTTTCGAGATAGATTTTGAAAAAATATGTCTTACCTTGGCATCAATTTTAGAGCAAGATATCAATTGTTTAACATAGTTTACATCAGATTTTTAAAGTTCAAACCCTAGAAATCAATTAAAACATTTTAATATGAACGCGTACCTATATCTGGAAACATGGAATAAATGGGGAAAATTAATTTCCTATGGATTGGCCGGTGTTGCCGTAATCATTCTTATTTTCCATTTCCTAAGTTTATTGTCAAACAGGGATTATAAGAAAAGATATGATTTTATAAATAAACATGAAATTAACAATCTTTGGCATTCTGCTGTAGTTCTTTTATTTGCTATTGGAATTTATATCAATACCTTAAGACCAGAAGGTGAATTGGTCTGGGTTATGGTTCAAGTATTTGTAACCATCATGATGGGATTGATTATTGGAGTAATCGTTTCAAATATCCTTAAATTTTACTATCCTTTTTATGTAGAAAAAAGACTTAAAAAATTACGCTTTGCGACCAGGGTATCTCCCAAAACCGGGAAGCCCATGAAATTGCTAAGTGAAGATGAAGAAGATGTTTATCTTGATGAAGGCATGCAGGCTGAGGAAAATGTATTTTCTGTTGATTATGATGTTTGGGTTGACGAAGAAACCGGATATACTAAAATCGAAAAGTATGCAGGTCACTTAATTGCCCTGAAATGCCCTGAATGTAATTATCAGACATTGAAGGTTGTAAAGGAAGAAATTCTGGAATCACCTACAGAATTAGAAGAAGGTGAATTAATGAAATTTTATAAGTGTGATTACTGTGGATATAAGGAAAGAAAAGCCTTTAGAATTGCCAGATTGAGAGAAAAAGGCACCGAATCGACAGTTCGTTAAGCTAGAAAAATATCTTGTAAACAAAAAAGCCGGTTTTTAAACCGGCTTTTTTGTTTACAAGATATTTAGAACCTGCTCTTTAATTTTTTCCAGCTCTTCTTTCATATTTACTACCAGTTTTTGCATTGCAGCATCATTTGATTTGGAGCCTATGGTATTTATTTCACGGCCTAATTCCTGGCCCATAAAATTCATCTTTTTACCCATAGACTTCTCACTGGTCAATATTTCCATAAAATGATTCAGATGGCTGGTCAGTCTTACCTTTTCTTCGCTTATATCCAGCTTTTCAATATAATAAATTAATTCTTGCTCCAGTCGATTCACGTCCAACTCTTCACGCTGAATAACCTCACTTAGATTATTGTGGAGTCTTGATTTTATTCTCTCAATTCGAATCGGATCAAGTTTCATAATCTCTTCCAGATTTTTTTCGATGGAATGGATGTATGTTTTTATGTTTTCTGATAAAACAGCTCCCTCTTTTTCTCTAAAATCGTCGCAATTATCAATAGCCTTGTTGAGCACAGGAAAAATAACTTCCCATTCTTTTTCCCGATTAGAATCATCTTCAACCGTCTGAATTACTTCGGGAAAATGGACGGTCATTTTAAACAGATCTTTGCTGTTAGATTCCACACCATCAGAAAGCGTTTTTAGCTTGCTATAATACTCATTGAACAACTGCTCGTTAATGGTTACCTTCGCTGACGTACCCTCCTTATTTGTGTACTCTAATATCAAACTTACCTTTCCTCGAATAAATTTTTCACTAATCAAATTTCGAACAAGGATTTCCTTGTCATTGAAAGATTTTGGTATTCTGATTCCTACATCCAAAAATTTCGAATTGAGCGTTTTTACTTCCGCGCTGATAGAATAATGATCATCTTCAAAACGGGCTTGCCCGTATCCAGTCATTGATTTATTCATAAATATTACTTTAGTACTAGTTTTCTTTTATACATCTGAATTGTGTTTTGTATTCCAAAATATAGGGCATCACAAATTAATGCATGGCCGATAGAGACTTCAGCTAAAAATGGAATCCATTCTTTTAAATACTGAAGATTTTCCAGGTTCAAATCATGTCCGGCGTTAACTCCGATACCTAATTCGCGGGCCTTATTTGCTGCCACAACAAAATCTCGGATCGCCTCCTCCCGGTTCAAATTATAATTAGCCGCATAGGGCTCAGTGTACAATTCGATTCGGTCCGTTCCAATTTCTTTAGCCGCTTCAATAATAGCTATTTTAGGCTCCACAAATATCGAAGTCCTGATTCCTTCACTTTTTAGCCGCTCAATTATTTTTATCAAAAACTCTTTATTTTTAATGGTATCCCAACCGGCATTTGAGGTTATGGCATGTGGTGGATCAGGCACTAATGTGGCTTGATCCGGTTTTACTTTAAGCGCCAAATCCATATACCGCGTATCAGGATATCCCTCAATATTAAATTCGGTGGTGACTCTCTTCTGCAGGTCCAATACATCATGGTAGGTAATGTGTCTTTCATCTGGCCTGGGATGAACAGTAATGCCTTCAGCGCCAAACTTTTCACAATCGATTGCCATATTCACCACATTTGGCATATCGCAACCCCTGGCATTTCTTAGCGTTGCAATCTTATTTATATTTACACTTAACTTCGTCATACCTTTAAAGGAAAATCAATAACTTTACGGCAAGATAAGGATATTAATTATGAGTTTAAAAGAACAAATTGAGGCTGATATAAAAAAAGCCATGCTTGCAAAGAATAAAGACGATTTACGTGCCCTTCGCGCCATTAAATCTATGATTCTTCTCGCACAAACAGAAAAGGGCGCCACAGAAAATCTCAACGCCGATGTAGAAATGAAAATTCTGCAAAAAGCTGCCAAACAACGAACGGACAGTTTGGCGCTGTATCAAGAACAAAAAAGAGAGGATCTTGCTGAAATTGAACAAGCTGAATTGGAGGTTATCAAAAGATATCTTCCAGAGCAGTTGTCTGAACAAGAATTGGAAACCATCATTGGAGAGGTCATAACTAAAGTTGGCGCCTCCTCGATGAAAGATATGGGAAAAGTGATGGGCATTGCATCCAAAGAATTGTCAGGAAAAGCTGACGGCAAAGCAATCTCACAAATAGTCAGGAAACTTCTATCTTAACACAATTGAGTACTGCAGATATCATCATCATCATCATCCTGATTCTTGGGGCATATAGCGGCTTTAAAAAAGGACTTATTCTGGAACTCATAGCAATTGCAGCATTTATTCTGGCAATTGTCGGTGGCTTCAAGCTACTACATGTCGGGATGGATTATGTGTCGAGGGCATACGATGGCTTTGGCAATTTTTTGCCTTTTGTCGCTTTTCTGGTACTTTTTATCCTGATATTGATCGTGGTGAACATGATTGGTAAAATCTTGAAAAAGATTATTGACTGGACGCCTTTAGGGGTAGTAGACAATCTTGCCGGAGCTATTTTGGGAGTTGCAAAATGGGCGCTTGCTCTGAGCATACTACTGTGGGTAATGGCTGGGCTGAATGTCAACATGCCAGAATATTTCACAGAAAATTCCCGTGTTATGCCTTTAATATCAGGATTTGCCGGTCAGGTTGGTGATTTCATAGCTACAATTTTTCCTTCCTTTGATAACTTTATCAAAACACTTGAAGAACTATTTGAAAGCTTCACATCTTGATATTAGTTGTTGACAACTACGATTCGTTCACTTACAACCTTGTTGATTATTTCAATCAACTAAAAATTGATGTGGAAGTGCTTAGAAATGACGGTTCGCTGGAAGATTTGTTATCAGAAAAGTACAAGGGTGTAGTGCTTTCTCCCGGTCCCGGATTACCCACTAAAGCCGGCAATCTTATGCACGTATTGAAATATTATCATACAAAAATACCTGTTTTGGGAATATGCCTCGGCCATCAGGCCATTGGAGAATTTTTTAATGGTGAGATTATAAAAGCACAAACACCCATGCATGGGAAACTATCACAAATATCTCATTCAGGAGATATGATATTCAACAACTTGCCTTCCACTTTTAATGTTGTGAGGTATCATTCACTAATTTGCAGTAACCTTCCTGAAGAGTTGCAAATATTAGCAAAGACGGATATTGGAGAAATTATGGCTCTCAAACACAAAGAATTGCCGATTTATGGATTGCAGTTCCATCCGGAGGCGGTGTTAACTCAATTTGGATTGGAAATATTGAAAAATTGGGTGACTATAAATTCCATCGCCAACTGAGGTAATTATATTCCAATAAACCTATTTTATGCTCCAAAGCGTTGAATGGCCTCCTCCATCATAGCTCCGGTAGCGGTGGCTCCGCAGCGACTACACCCTGCTTCCTGTACGGCAATTAATTCATCGAGCGTACGAACACCACCGGCGGCTTTCACTTTTATATTTGGGCCAACATTTTGCTTCATGATTTTCAGATTCGCTATGGTCGCGCCCTCATAGCTATATTTGCCATCAGCGCCTTTCACAAAGCCAAAACCACTCGATGTTTTCACATAGTCGGCTCCGACTTTGGTACAGATTTCACAAAGCCTGACAATGTCGTTTTCTTTAGTGATATAATCTGTTTCAAAAATCACTTTTACGATTGCAAGATGGTTATGACAAGCCTTGGTTACATCTCCAATCTCCTTTTCAATATATGTCCAATCTCCCTGAAGCGCTTTACCAATATTGACGACCATGTCAATTTCCACAGCTCCATCCTTGCATGCTTGCTCAGCTTCAAATACTTTTACTTCAATTGCCGAATTACCTGATGGAAATCCGATCACGCAACCCACCAACACATCTGAACCATTAAGAATTTTGATAGCTTGAGACACAACATATGGTTTTACACATACGGATGCCACATCATACTTAAGGGCTACTTCACACTCTCTTTTCAAATCATCGTCCGTCATGGTAGGATGAAGTATGGAGTGATCAATCATTTTTGCGAGCACACTTGTTTTTGACATAATCTTTAAATATTTATGTTGTGAATCATTGGATAAACCTACATTTTTGGTAGAACAAAACACAATTGTTAGGAATTAATTTACCACTTTAGTACTTGTGCAAAATAATGTAAAAATAATAACCCTGTCAATTGAAAATCTGGCATCCTATGGATTTGCGTGCTTCTACAATCGAGAAGAATCCGGTGTTGAGAATGAATATTGGCTTAGAGAAATCGAATTATCTGTTGGGACGAAAAACAAACCTCAAATAATTAAAATTCCCAAAAATTTATTGGTTGAAATTTCAAAAGAAAATAAAATTATAAAATGGGGGAATTATAAAATAAATTTTAATATCCCATCTATTGATCCAATTAAATTGCTATCGGAAAGGGCAGGATGGAACCAGACCTTAGCCGATCTCCAAGCGATGAAGGCTCATAGAAAAAATGGATATATACTGGCAGTTTATTATCATAAAGATCAGGGAATTACATTAGGTAGCGGCCTCTCTTTACCTGTGTCCGTTGATATGAGTTGGATTGGTATGATACTGGTCCATCCAGAACTGAGAAGACAAGGCATTGCAAGATCCATCATGAATTCGTGCCTGATACATGCAAGGATAAATCAAAACAAATCTATAGTTGGCCTGGATGCCACAGAGCAGGGAAAGCAGGTGTACGATCAATTGGGATTTAAGGATTCCTATAAAATCTGGAGATCTGACATCTCAACAAATCTGGAAATCCAAGCAAATCAAGGTGTGGCATTGAAGCCTCTCTCGTTGGAATCAATTAAAAGTTATTTGCAAAGAAAAAATAATGAAGAGCGATTTCAGATTGCAGAGTTACTTGATGGATTGCCAAATAGCAAAAATATAATGGCAGTATCCGGAGGGAGAGTTTCCGGATTTGTGATGAGCAGACCTGGCAGATTAAAACCATTCATCGGACCACTTATTGCAGATTCGGACAAAGTAGCATTGAGTCTGTTAAGTCATGTGCTTAAGCACTGGAAAACCATGGGATTTGCACTTGCTTTTATCGATATCCCTGAATACCATATAGGACAAGGATCTATTTTTATTCATGAAGACCATTCTTCAAATCCATCGAAAAAGCCACAATTTTACATAAAAAAGCTAAGATCATTTATCAGAATGTACCAATTGATTTCTGAATCGGAAGGAGATAAAAACCTTCAAAAAGCCCTGCCTCGCCAGCAGGCGGGAATGAATAAGAAATCTAAAATTGCATTGAACAAGGCTGTTGAAGGATATGAAAAAACAATGACTTTTATGGAAAAAGAAAGGCGGGAAATCCTTCCATCAATGTATGCTATTGGTGGACCGGAAATGAGCTAGGAAAGTAAAGATCATCCTTATTTTCGCCAACTGGTAATTCGATACGAAACACCGCCACTCACAAAATAATTAAACAAATCATCATTGTTTCCAATTCCTCCGTAGAGATCCAATTGCAAATCGTCATTTAAAATATAAGCGCCTCCAAAATCAAAATAAGTATCAAAATAATCTCCATTGAAATTTCCGTAGTTCTCGAAGAAAACGCTTAGCTGATCATTTATGGAAAACACGAGGTTCAAGGTATAAAAACCACCCGGTTGAGTTCCATTTCCATCAAAATCAGCACCGAGATTTGTTGTAATACTAATAAGATCTGAAAATCCCTTTGAGGCCATGATATTGAATTTTGTCGAAGGATGGTCGGGTTTATAATCTTTAGAAATCATCCTGGTTTTATAAATAAATTCGAACCCCAGGGCCGGTGCCTTTTCGGTTTCTTCAAAAATATTGAATCGCAATCCGACGTTAGCCATATTCAATCCACTGGATTCATATTCGCTATCGATGTATTCCGTAGAAGAATTTTTTAATCCCAAATGTGTTTGCAATTCAATTTTATGGTAATTCCAAAGCGGATGATGGCCGGTAATTCAAAATCATTTCTTTTGTAATTGTCGGCTTTTCCTCCACCAACTTGCAATCCAGTCTGAAGCTGCAAAACCAACTTCCCAACCGTAATTGGACTATTTGACTGGCCTGGCCGGTCACTGGCAATAGTTTCACTGAACTGGCTGAAAGAATTTGTTATTGAAATGATGATAAAAAATAATAAAAGATGAATTTGTATTTTCATGGGGGTCTAAAAATTTATTGCCGCTTAAAGTTCAATAAAATTAAACATGAAGTTTTGATTTTGGTAATTTTCCTTTAAGCTAACAAAATAAATTGTGAATTGAAGCCACTACATGGGAGTCATTTGTTGCCGCTTTAAAAGGAATATTGAACATTTGAATAAAAAATTGAGCAGAGCATGTTGAACCATATTAAATAGTTTACTTAATTTTTTAATTTCACAATTCAATTGTTCGCTCGTTCAATTGCTCAATTGTTCTATTATTCAGTACCTGACTGAAACATATCTGGAAAAGACACCTTTCAATTTAATATCCAAGCGACTAAGAATCACAAGATATAGACCAATTTAGATGAATAGTTATAAAAATCAGGCATACTGATTTATGCATGATCAATTATTCTGTCAGCAAGATACGGAGAAAAGAATGCCTTTAATGATGGTGTTTTGAAGGAATTGGCTTTCCAAATCTTCTGCCAATCACTAACCCAAATGTAAACGCATCGTACAAATCCTTATTTACATAACCGGCAGCAACAGAGACTTCCCAATTGTCACTTCTGATAAAAGCATATTCCATTCCCAAATATCTGATCCATAGTGTATGGCTAGGATCGACTTCTACTCCGGTGCCAGCAAATATTGAAATCCCGGGGAAGGCTTCATACACCACTACTCCACTAAAAAGCATCCCGGTTTCACGTTTTACAAACTCTTCGTGATCTTGCTCAACTTCTATATTTAAAAAGGCAACTTCATTGTAAGTTCCAATCGCCCACTTATGGGAAAGCCAATATTCATAATCCAGTCCAAAGGTAGGAGCGAGTATATACTGCTCTTTTCCGGTATGTGTATTGTGCACTCCATGGATCAATGTATTTCCTGAAAACAATCCTACTTTATGTCTTTTTAAATGGGTTTCATTTGCTTGATGATCGTTTTCCTGAGCAAATATTGGATTGAAGGCCATTGTAAATACAATCGCAAATAAAAAATGATATCCTTTCATGGCGTAATTAAAAAATGAACTGCAAAATAAATGAATTTCGCTTTTACAGATTATGATCTAAATCAGGATATGACAAACAATTATTGAATAATTAAAGATTTTCAACTTTAATCAGAACAAATTCACCAATTAAAAGTAGTCAATAATTTACTTAAGTATCCAAATAAAGATTTTGTTCTATTACTCCGGCTCGACAACCACCACATTCTCATCCACATCATCAGCGCCATGAGTCAGTTTTTTAAGCTTTTTCACAAAAATGATCAGGAGAAAACCAAAACCAACACAAAAAGCAAATACCCCTAAAAAAATCGTAAGTTCTCCTGCACTTTGAGCTGCTTCACCAATAAGTCCTGCTAATTTACTTGCAATTCCTGTTGCCATAAAATAAGCGCCCATCATAAATGAAACATATTTAGCAGGTGACATTTTAGTGATAAATGATAAGGCAACCGGTGATAAACTCAGCTCTCCGACGACATGCAAAAAATAAGCGCCAAACAACCAATAAATAGAAGCTTTTCCGCTGACGGATTCAAGCGTCTCCAGAGCCGCTCCGGCAAGTAGCATAAACCCAAATCCCATGATAACCGTACCTATACCCATTTTAAAAAGTGAGGAAGATTCCCTTCCTTTTTTACGCCATTGCACCCATAGCCATGCCATGGGTACGCCAATTAATATCACGTAAAATGCGTGAAGCGCTTGGAGAAAACTAGTCGGAACTTCAAAGCCCCACATGACCCGATCTATCTTTTCTTTGGCATAAAGGTTCATCAGGCCTCCCGCTTGCTCATATGCACCCCAGAATACAATCACAATGATAAAAGATAACAGCAAGACAATCAACCTGTCTTTTTCTACAGAAGTAAGCTTCACCTTTTCTTTGGTTGCTTCATTGACTTTGTGAGGCAAAAAGTTGCCAACTCCTTTTAAATATCTTTGCCCAAAAATATAAACAACCTGGCCAATGGCCATACCTATTCCCGCCAGGCCAAATCCATAATGCCAGTTGATCACTTCACCGATGTATCCTACCAGCAAAGGCGCTGTGAAAGCCCCAATATTTATGCCTATGTAAAATATAGTAAAAGCCGTATCTCTGCGGCCATCACCCTTTCTGTAAAGATTCCCAACCATTGAAGAGATGTTTGGCTTTAAAGCACCAACTCCCAGAATTATAAAAACAAGACCTGAATAAAAAGCCACTATGGAATCAAAAGCGAGAATAAAATGTCCGATGCAGAGAAGAATTCCTCCTAACATTACCGTTTTCTTCTGGCCAAGCAACCGGTCGGCGAGGAGTCCACCGGGCACAGACATAGCATAAACCAGCATGGTGTACCAGCCATAAAGTTCAAGGGCCGAAACATTATCCCAACCTAAACCCGGATTTCCATTTCCATTCTTAGCAGTTAAATAAAGTACCAGAATGGCGCGCATTCCATAATAGGAAAACCGTTCCCATAGTTCTGTAAAAAATAAAATGTACAATCCTTTTGGGTGGCCCCACAATGTTTCCTGCTGCATGTTCCTCGTCATTTAAAAAGGCGTAAATATACTATTAATCTTGAATTTGAAGGCAAGCGGTCTTATCAATTATCAAACGCAACACAATTCAGAATCAATCCTGAAGGTGGGGCAATGTAATCAAGCGGAATATCATCAGGTTGTTCTAGAGAATTTTTAATGTCATCTATACTTATTTTCCCCCGGCCAAGCTGCAGTAATTGCCCCATCATCAGGCGGATTTGATTGCGCATAAACCCCTTTCCATGGATATGATATATATAGCTTTGCGAAGGGAAAAAACTGGCCTGATACAATGTATTTTCTTTAATTTTACTAACCATGATTTCCCTCTCGAAGATGGTCTTTTCCGATGGTTTCGTACAATATTTTCTGAAGTTGTGTTTGCCCTGGAATAATAGCGCTCCTTCTTTCATGAGATCGATATTCAGATCTTCCATAAATGAAGAAAGCAGTGCGGCGCTGAAAGGATGGCATTTTTCACCACACGAAAAAAGATACACATATTCCTTGATTTTTGGGGTTTGAATGATATTGAAATGCTTGTCCGTTTTCTCGATTTTGGTGGCTTTTATATCGCTGGGTAAGTTGCTGTTCAGATCAAACAAAAATAGATCCATATCCAAAGGGGCCTTCAAAAACAACTCAAACATGGAATGGTTGGCGGAAACCATGGCATCCGTACGGCTCGATCCCAGGGTTTTAAAATTACGATGCCCCAATACAAAAGGAAGGGTTTTGTCAATGAATTGATGTACGGTCTTCACGTTGGGTTGTTTGGCCCAACCGTGAAAACGGAAACCGAGGTATTGGATATGGACGAGGTAAAAGTATTGCTGCATTAAAAATATGAGTTATATGAGATTTAAATATAATACATGATTTATAGTTCAAGGTCTAAATTGGAATTTTTGGGCAAGATCTATAAAATTCAATTGTGTGATATAAAAGTTACTGATAAGGTTCCCGGTGAAACAAAAAAAGAAACTTTTGAATTAAGGAATTTTGTCGTACGCCCAACAGAAATTAAAAGTGTTTTTTAAGCCTAAAAACAATTATATTTAGACGTAGAGAAATATTTCAACAAGAGCAATAAATACTATAATAGGTTAATTATGAAAGCAAATGATGATCGTCAGGTAAACCTTCCAAGAATTGGTTTAACTTTTTTACGCGTATTAGTTGGGTGGCATTTTTTATACGAAGGGCTATCGAAACTCGCCTCTCCCGGCTGGTCAAGTGCCTCTTATTTGATGGAATCAAAGTGGCTTTTTTCTGGATTTTTCCATTGGATTATTTCAAGCCCTACAACTTTGGCTGTCGGTGATTTTTTAAATATCTGGGGATTGATATTTATTGGTTTAGGTTTGTTTGTGGGTCTTTTCACAAGGTTGGCAAGTATATCAGGCCTCCTGTTGTTACTTATGTATTACATTGCGAACCCTCCTTTTATTGAGTCAAGCGCTCCCGGGCTGGGGCAATATTTCTTTGTCAATGTAAATTTAATTGAGGCTGGAATTTTACTGGTATTTGCTTTTATGCAGAAAGATTATTTATGGAGTCTTGATCGTCTATTAAAAGGGATTTTCATCCAACGAAAGGAGAAGGTATTTCCAACAAAAGAAAATCATGAACCGGCAATAAACTCCAGAAGGGAATTGATCAAAAACCTTGCTTCAATCCCTGTACTAGGAGTTGTATTTTTCGGAATGGCAAAAAAAAGTGGCTGGTTAAGTTTTGAGGAGGGAAATCTGGGAAAGGCAGATGTTACGACCGGTGCATCCTACATGGCGGCTGGCAACCGGGACATTAGCGAACTGAAAGGAACAATGCCCCTAGGTAAAATCAAACATGTAGAGATGAGCAGAATTATTCCGGGAGGAAATCTTGTTGCTGGTTTTGCCCATGCACGGGACCTGATTTATGTGTCAAAAATGATTAAAAATTATTTTACAGACGAAAAAGTAATTGAAACTCTTTGGCTATATGAAGCCTGTGGTATTAATACCACCTGTATGAGAACTGATGAACAAACCATCAGAATACTGGAAAAATATTGGAAAAGAGGCGGCAAAATCCAGTGGTTGGCACAGACATATCCGAAAGATAATGACTTCACCAACATTCAGATGGCGATTGACGCTGGGGCTATCGGCGCATTTGTGATGGGGAACATTGCTGATAAACTGGTTTATGAGAATCGTTTGGAATATCTCGCAAAACCAATTGAATTTATCAGAAGTCGGGGTTTAATAAGCGGAACTGCCGGTCATGCGATCCAGGTCCCGATGGCATGCATCGAAAATGGGATTGATTGTGACTTTTTCATGAAAACAATTCATCATGACAAGTATTGGTCGACTCATCCATCAGAAAACAGAGATGAGTTTATGCATGACCTTAATAAAAATACCCTGGATCGGGATCAATTTCATGATAATAGTTGGTGCGCTTCACCAGAAAAAGTAACTGAATTTTTCAAAACCTGTAAGACGCCATGGATTGGTTATAAAGTACTTGCTGCAGGAGCCATTGGCCCTGAAGATGGATTTAAATACGCATTTGAAAACGGCACAGATTTTATTTGCGTAGGAATGTTCGATTTCCAGGTGATACCAAATGCCAATATTGTTTACGACACTTTAAATGCTGATTTAAACAGGGAAAGAAGCTGGTTTGCATAAGTTTATTTAAGGTCCCCTAAAGGAGGTTGACTGAATTTAAATAATCAAATTATTCAATATCAGGACTGCCGATGCTAATATATTTCAATTGTCGAACATTGCCCGTATTGATATATTTTGTGCTTATTCAGATATTGATTAAGCCTTTGAACCTAATTAATTTTATGGATAAACGGATAGACAAAATTTGGCAAAATGGCAGGTTCTTTTGGTGACATCTCGATTTTATCATTTCAGATCAACAAAAATATGAATGCAGGAGAAGGAGGAGCGGTTCTTACGAATAATCCGGAGCTTTATAAAAAAGCGTTTGCTATTCATGACGCCGGTTATAACAAGGATGAAAGTGGGAATTTTATTCCTAATGATGAAAGCAAGCAATTTTGGGGAATTGGCTGCCGTATGAGCGATATTACTGCTGCTGTAGCCCGGCAACAGCTAAAAAAGCTTCCTGAAATTACGAAAGCGATGAGGGGTTTTAAAAATGAATTAAAAGAAATTCCGTCGGAATATGAATGGCCTGTGCCCCGGCATGTTGAAGATCCCGAAGGTGATTCGGGAGGATTTTTGAAGTTGATATTTAAAGATCGAAATACGGCTTATGAATTTAAAGACGCCCTGATAGCAAGCGGAATCGAAGTGGAGCAAGGTGGATTTTACCCCATTCCTATGGAACAGTGGGGGCTGCACATTTATTATAATATCCCATCCTTGGTCAATAAGCGAGCCAGCATGGGACGATATTCAGTTTGGAAATTGTCAGAAAATAACTTCGCCAAGGACTACGCCTACCAAAAAGGGTCACTCCCGAAACTCGATTCTTATGTGGAACGGACTGCCTTTTTTTGCATCGCGTCCAATTTATCAGAAGTACAAAAAGAAGTGGTCAGAAATGCTTTTGTAAAAACCTGTGATCAATTGAATTTTACTAAATTGTCATAGAATCAAACCATCACGATTATGTCCTCATTCAAAAAGATATTCAGACTGACTTTTTTGTATTTATTCACTACCGCATTTGCATTTGGTCAGGGGTACGAAAAAGCTGGAGAAAATGTTAGAACCACTAATTTTTTATGGCCTGATGGGAAAAAGATGGCCATTAGCCTGACCTTCGATGATGCGCGATTGAGCCAGATCGATAAGGGAATTCCAGTATTAGATAAATATAATGTGAAAGGCACTTTTTACCTTTCTCCTGACGCCATGATGAAACGTATGGAAAGCTGGAAAAATGCCATAAAAAATGGCCATGATATTGGCAATCATTCACTGATTCATCCATGCACAGGCAATTTTTCATTTGCCCGGGAAAAGGCCATTGAGAATTATTCGCTTATGGATATGGGCAATGAATTGGACTCAGCCAATCGCCTAATTGAGCATATTCTGGGTATAAGTCCTGTTTCATTTGCCTACCCATGCGGACAGACTTATATCGGAAGAGGGCTTCAAACTCAAAGCTATGTTCCGCTTGTTGCTGCCCGTTTTGAAACGGGACGCACCTGGCTTGATGAAGGTCCTAATGATCCGGCATTTTGTGATTTGTCTCAACTAACCGGCATGGAGCTGGACGGAAAATCTTTTCAGCAAATTAAGGTACTAATAGATGATGCACGAGAGAAGGGAAGTTGGTTGATTTTGGCTGGTCATGAGATGGATGACGGCGGACGTCAAACTTCTATCCTTTCCACCATCGATTCCATTTGCCAATACGCCAGGGATCCTGCGAATGAAATTTGGATCGATCATGTGAATAATATCGGTGATTATGTGCGTGAAAAACGCGGATTGCCGATCCATCCTGAAATGCTGCCTTATCAGGATCCTTCCTTGCCTACCACTCAAAGGATCGACGACCTGATTTCCAGGATGACACTTGCAGAAAAAATTGGCCAACTCAACATGCCTTGTGGGTACTTCGAGGAGCTTGGGAATACAGCAGAAGAAAAAATGGAAGGGAGCAGGAAATTTACAGAAGGAACTTTTTTAGATGGGATTGGACCCGGTGGTGGTTTTTTTACCCTGGCAAACCATTCGCTTTTTAAAGGTCCCGGGCAACAAGCGAATTATTTCAATGAACTTCAGAAAATAGCGCTGGACAAAACCAGGTTAAAAATCCCATTATTGCAAACTGAAGAAGGCACACACGGATTAATGTGCTCGGGAGGTACGATTTTCCCGGAAGGGCCTGCTTTGGGAAGTACATGGAATCTCGATTTACTGAAAGAAGTGTATGAAGCTGCAGCTCAAGAAGCCCGTGCAGTGGGGATCCATCAGTTATTTACACTGGTAATTGAACCCAATCGTGACCCAAGGCTGGGAAGAAACCAGGAAGGATATGGCGAAGACCCCTTTTTATGCGCTCAAATAGCCAAAACCATTGTCGGGGCCACACAGGGATATGACATTTCCAGGAATGACAAAGTGGTTGCCGGATTGTGCCATTATCCTGGCCAAAGCCAACCTGTGAGTGGTTTGGAACGAGGAGCCATGGAAATTTCAGAAAGAACTTTGCGTGAAGTTTTTCTGCCACCCTGGGAAGCCGGCGTAAAAGAAGCCGGGGCCTTAGGCGTCATGGCCACGTATCCTACCGTCGACGGAGTTCCGATTCACAGTTCCGGTGATGTGCTTACTGGTATTCTTCGGGGTGAGCTGGAATTTGAGGGCCTGGTGTTGAGTGAGGGAAATGGCGTGAATACCCTGGTCTACACGGGTTTGGCAGAAACAGAAAAAGAAGCGGCGGCGCTTGCTGCTAATGCAGGCATGGACGTGAGTATTTCTTTTGATCAGGGGTATTTTCATGAGATGATAGAAAATGTAGAAGAGGGACAAGTATCAGTGGAAACCATCGACCGGTCCGTAAGAAGGGTATTGGAAATAAAATTTAAATTGGGATTATTTGAAAATCCTTTTGCCGATCCGGAAAGAGCAATGGCAGTATCTCATACCTCAGAGCACCAGGAATTAGCGCTGCAATCAGCACGTGAAGGAATTGTACTTTTGAAAAATGAAAAGAATTTACTGCCCCTGAATAAAAACCTAAAATCGATCGCGATCATTGGTCCTAATGCTGACGATGAAAAAAACCAGTTGGGTGATTATACCTCCGAGGTCGTATTGCAGGACATCGTTACGGTATTGGATGGAATCAAAAATAAAATATCTGCTACTACGAAGATCAATTATGTAAAAGGCTGCAATGTGATCGGTGATGAATTGGATGAAATAAATGCAGCAGTAAAAGCAGCAAAAAGATCAGACGTTGCCATCGTTGTTTTGGGTGAGAATGAATGGCAAAAAGCAAATAAACAAGGAACAAATGGAGAAGGGTATGATGTGGCCACTCTTGAGTTGACCGGAAAACAAAAAGAGCTGGTGAGGAAAGTCCATGCGACTGGAACCCCAACAATCGTGGTGCTTATCAATGGCCGCCCGCTGGCGACGCCATGGATTTCAGCTAATGTCCCCGCTATTTTGGAGGCATGGATCCCTGGCGAAAAAGGTGGCGACGCCATTGCCGATGTATTGTTCGGCGACTACAATCCAAGTGGTAAGCTGACTGTTACAGTTCCCAGGCATGTCGGACAATTACCGGTTTATTATAATTATAAACCTTCCAAAAAATACTGGTTGGAAGAAGGATGGGGTAATTCCTATACCGACATCGATTACAAGCCTCTCTATGAATTTGGATATGGCTTGAGTTATTCAACATTTGAATACAGAAATATTCAAATATCCCCGGAATCCCATCGACCTTACGGGAAATTTACGGTTTCTGTAGAGGTGAAAAACATCGGATCAATGGCCGGAAGCGAAGTGGTTCAACTCTATATCAGGGATAAGATCAGCACCGTAGTGCGCCCGGTTAAAGAGCTGAAAGGTTTTTCAAAAATTCATTTAGAATCCAATGAAACGAAAACAGTAAGCTTTGAACTGGGATTTAAAGAATTAAAAATGCTGGATAGAGATTTGAATTGGGTAGTAGAACCCGGCGAATTCCATGTGATGATAGGCAGTTCTTCAGAGGATATTAAACTAGATGGGATCATTACTGTAAAATAACCAGGGAGAAACATTTTATGCCAAAATACGGATCAAGGGTTGCCTTAATAGGACTTGCAGGAATCGCCTCCTTAGGAGGATTATGAGTTGGTTACGATACTGCAGTCATCTCCGGCATTCTATTACTCTGCATTCTCACTGCATTTGCAGGATTTATTCCACTTCCTAAAAAGCACACTCGTCAGCAAAGTGGCTTATCTGCCGGAGCTGTCAAATCAACATTACACCAAAAACTCCCATTCTCGTGAGTGGTTATGGTGGTCGTAATGAACCCTTCAAAGGCGTGCACGATTCCCTCTACGTTACGGCAACACTTCTGAGCAATGGCATTGATACTTCGGTCATTATTACCGCCGATTTAATTGGTTTTTATCATGATTTCTACAAATCAATTATTGCTAAAATAAATTCAGAAATTGGCATTATAAGATAACACAAAAGTTTAAACCTAATTTCTCTGCTATTAGAATTATATCAATAATTGTAATTAGATTCTGTCCATAATGTCCGATTTCTGCGTTACGCTTGTTTCTAAAAAACTCATCCACGATAGTCATCGGGACTTCGTTTTTCAGAAACTGTGCAAGCCTTGATCTCGAGCATTCTGAACAAACTCTGACTTTAATGACAGAAACTAATTTGAAGATTTTATGTAATTTCGATCCATGGCAAATGTAATTATTGGAATTCATGGATTAGGCAATAAACCTTCAAAAGATTTACTTGAAGACTGGTGGGAAAAAGCCATGCTGGAAGGGCTGGATAAATTGGATAAATCCTATGATCTGCCAAAATTTGAGTTGGTCTATTGGGCCGACATTCTTTATGAAAAACCATTAGATGCGCGGATAGAGGATATAGAAGATCCATATTATCTTGATGAACCATATACTCCGGGGCGCAATGACTTTGAAGTTGAAGACCATCGTGTGCGTCAGAAGATTCTTGATTTCCTGGAAGATCAACTCGATAGCTTATTTCTAAATGATGACCTAACGATAAACTATGCTGGGATTACTGATGTTTTTATCGGCCGATACTTTAAAGACCTGGAGGTATACTATGCAAAGGAATGCCTGGATAAAAATGACATTCGCTGTAATGAGAGGCAACTAATTCGCGATCGCCTTGTCGAAGTTCTCAATAAATATAAGAATTATAATATCATATTGATAGCTCATTCAATGGGATCCATTATTGCATATGATGTGCTCACCTTTTTACTGCCGGAATTCAATATTCACACCTTTATAACCATTGGTTCTCCTTTGGGTTTTCCAATAATACAGGGAAAAATTGCCGCGGAATGGAATGCTAAAAAACTGGTCCCTGCCAAGCTAAAGACACCTCCGGGAGTTAAAAAATACTGGTATAATTTTGCCGACCTGCAAGATAAAGTAGCTTTGATTTATAATCTCAGTAATAATTATGAAGCAAACTGGCGAAACATCAAGCCCCTAAATTTTGTAGTAAATAACGATTACCATAGCGAAAAGGATTTCAATCCCCATAAGTCATTTGGATATTTACGAACAAGTGAATTTTCTTCAATTTTATCTGGATTTTGTACCGGACAAGGCTTTGTTATCAAGATGCTACATTTGTTCTTTTCACTATTCAAGAAAAAAAACTAGCTATAATTATTGGCTCTATATGGAATCGTGTGGGTAAGGAGTTTCAAAAAAACAAAACTCAAAAAACAAATTCCAAATAATATTCAAGGATCAAAGTTCAATTTTCAAAACTAAATATAATATATTTCTGTAAGCATCTTTAAGTGTTGTAAATCCGAGACAGAGGACAAATAAATACATATGTCCAAGCCAGAGTTTACTTCTCTTTGTAATTTAAAATATTGGATTTTATTTGAGATTTGATTATTGAGATTTGAAAATTAAGCATAGACATGTGAGCTGTTTAAATACATAATATTCAGATGATCCACTGCAAATCATATAGAACCTAATTATTTTTGTGTGTCATGGTAACGTGATTGACTTTAAAGAGATTTAGGGAGCTTAGTTTAACTCAAGATATTTGGCAATTTTTGCTGCATTATGCATTTCATGGTGTTCTTCAGAATCAATGAAATCTGAAACATTAAATAAACCCTGACAACCTGCATTTTCAAATACCTGTTTTACTTTTGGGTTTTCGTCAATATCGGAAAGTGCAAATGAGCTTAATTTATCTATACCGAGGTGTTGCTTATCAAATTTTTCCAACCCATATAAGGCCTGCAATTTTTCACCTTCGGGCGTGTCATTATTGGTGAGCAGCAAAAAAGTACGGATGATTACCACACCCTGAACATAATTATACACTAGATAACCTACTTTAGACCCGGAAATATTAACTTCTATTAGTGGTTGTCCTTTTCTATTTTTGACGACTTTGCATTCCAAAATGCAAAGTATAAGGATTGTATTCAATAATTTGGGATCAATACAGTCAAGCCTTTCTTTTAATCGGTTTAGGGCGTGTTTTTGGATATATACATCTGCTTTCAGGTTTTTAATGTACTTGTTCAATCCAAGTTTGTCTAGTGGGATTTGAGCCCATATGATGGATTCTGCAGTGATAGGCCAAACAACGCGATAAGCAGTATGGTAGGAGCCATTTATCAAAAATTTATCCGATTGAGCTTCAATAGTATCTACCACAAAACGATTGTAAAACACCGGCGGAAATTTCTCTTCTACGGCGTAATCGTATTTTAAAATAAATATGCCCTCGGTCATGTCGCTAACCGTCATTGATATGACGTGACCAACCTGTATAGCCATCTTGTCGGCCACGCGTTCAACATCTGTCATTTTCATAAAATTGGCAAAGGCTTTTTTAATTTCTGCAACCCGCCCGTACTGGTCATCTTTGGTATTTCTAAGATAAGAACGCAACTGCTCACCGGCATAAAAAAAGTCATATAGTGATACATCACAGCCATTTTCTGAAAATCGCAGTTTATAGTGTTGAAAAAATTGTATTGATAACCTTTTCAACACTTTAATATTTTCAGGAGCAATATTTTTTCCGATTTCGGGATTCACATCAAATGGTTTCATCCTAAATCCGAAAAGAAGTTTTTTTTCGGCGGGAGGCATTAGTTGGTATGCTTGTTCTGCCCCTGCCGATTTTACTATTAGCCACATCTTGCGCTTTAAGTCCTTTAAGCGCTGTGATTCTAGTATTTTAGGAGAAAGCACCTGTCGTTTTTTATGTTTCTTTGTTTTGCGCATGATGGTATTTCGATATTTTCTCTATTAATCAAATATGAATTCTGTGCAGAAGGGAAGTTTATACTTTTCTACCCATAAAGTTTCGACTACAGAGTTAGTGTATTGGGTAAGTATCCAGATATTGAAATAACACACAAGGTTTATGTTGGTTGGTTCTACCGTGAAGTTAATGAAAAAGCGATAAAATACAATTGGTACTTGTCTCATCGAGATCTTAGTGCCTTCTTCGTGCACGTTGTCGTTAATTTATTTTTAAATATTTAAGCGCTAAGGACTCAAAGGGTTGAACCTCAACAATTCATAAACAGGGTGTACGACACTTTTGCAATTTGTTGATATATTTAAAAAGTTCACGCAAAAAGCGCAAAGGTATCGCAAAGAACGCAGAACTCTTTTGTTGCCCTGCCAGCCGGCAGGCAGGTTTGCGTGTTTTATCTTGGCGGTCTTTGCGTGAAACAACCATTTTATTCTTTTTAATAAACTCCAGACTGTTCAAATCTAGTGATATCAGTTTATTATATTCATATTTTACGAAACTGTCGTATACCCCTTTAGCCTATAGTTCAATAAAATGTAACACGTGTTTAAATACATTAAAGTGCGTTTATCAACACATATTCGTCGTTTACATAATCAATATCATTGTTTATCTGCATTACATCATCGTCTACATAATTAATATTGATGTTTATCTTCATGATATCTGTATTTACTCAACTCAATTCGCCATTTAGAAATATAAAGCTGTATTCATCAAATTAATACTGCCATTTAGAAGTATAAAGCTGTATTTATCTATTTAATATCACCATTTTGATATATAAAGCTGTATTTATATAATTAAAATCGCCATTTAGAAAAATAAAGTTGTTTTTATTTACATTTAATAGTGATTATTATATAATAAATCACTGTTTATCTACTATAAACAGTGATAAATACAATATGATTCGCGGTTTACATTACTTTAATCGTATCTAAATAGTTTTAGTATGTAGATAGCTCATATTTATTCGCCGCAAAGTAAAAGTATTTTGTATTTGGATTGGTTTTATGAATAGGAGATGAAGCTAATTTCGCTGGTCCGGCTACTAGTTTTTTGTATTGGGTAGAATTCATCAATAATGTTTAGATGATGTGACCTTATAAATGTCGCCAATCTGGAGAATCTCTGATTCAATTAAAAATGATCCTATTTTTTGAATTTTTACACTCCAGTGTGGGTTTAAAAAGAATAAAGGCGTTCCAATTGGTATTGAAATAATGGGATTCAAAATATGACATTCCAATTGGGTATAATACGAAAATCCCCTCTAGGGGAATTAAGGGTAAAAGGGAATTTTGTCGTACACCCAAGCGCACAATACCTGGTCATTTCAAATGAGATTTATTGTGTTATCCACTTGGTAGATTGCATTTAATCGCAAATAGAAGGTTCCATTAAAATAACAGTAGGTACCTGTTGGTTTAATGTATGCATACTAATTGACAAATGCATCTTTCAATTACCCTATTTGATCTGGATGGAATAAGGAAGTAACATTCAGGATTAATATGTGAGATTATCAGCTTGATTATTACTTCATGACCATGAGTATTGCCAAATATTTCGCTCTATGATTCAAGTCATAAGAGCTATTTTGAAACTAGTGAATATTTGCCCAAATAATTTATTTAGCTCCGGTAAACGGGGCTTTTGTTTATTGTTCACCTAAATTTTTTTTTACTATGTTATCGAAAAAGCAAGCGAAAATATTTTTCCTTGGAGGAACCCTGCTGTTCTTGCTGATTTTTGTCGGCATGTCTATTCATTCATTGTTAGTTGGTATACCTAAAAACACCAATGATAGTGAAATCACTGATCAGGTGAAACTGGGCAAGCAATTGTGGGATGAAAATAATTGTATGGGCTGTCACACCATTATGGGAGAGGGTGCGTATTATGCCCCTGAATTGACCCGGGCATACTCACGAAGGGGAGAAACTTATATCCACTCCGTTCTTACTGCTCCTGAAGGATGGGGCTTCAGAGGACGTAAAATGGTAAAATACGACTTTTCAGAAGAAGAAGTTGCGGGACTTACAGCATTTTTAAAATGGATGGATAAGACTGATCTTAATGGTTTTCCGCCAGAACCAAGCTTGCCTGCTCCACTTAATTAATTTATTCTGGCTTTATAAACTAAAAATAATATGAAATTTAAATCACAAAAAATAGCATATCACTTTTTTGCATTGAGTATGGTGCTGTTGGTACTGCAAATCATTTATGGATTTATAATGGGATTTGCGCACATGGGTTACGATGTGCTTCACGACATCATTCCATTCAACACTGCAGTGACAACACATAAAAATTTATTGATCGTATGGATGCTTTCAGGATTTATGGGATCTGCATATTACATCATTCCGGATGAATCTGATCGGGAATTATGGTCCGTACCATTGGCTAAACTACAGTTCTGGAGTTTTGCCATTGTTGGAGTTGTGGCCGTTGCCGGATTCCATGTTGGATGGTGGGAAGGAAGGAAATTTCTAGAAATCCCAAGACCTTTGGATTACCTGGTAGCGGGAAATGTGATCTTCTTTTTAGTCATCCTATTGATGACATTGCTTAAAGGAAAGCAACAAACTACAACTTCCTGGGTGCTTACCATGGGTTTGGTATTTGCCGCCTTATTGTATTTGCCGGGAATGATCTATTTTGATAACCTTTCGGTAGACTCGTTTTTCAGATGGTGGGTAGTTCACCTTTGGGTAGAGGGAGTTTGGGAATTGATCATGGGTGGCATTCTGGCCTACCTGCTGATTAAAATTACCGGTGTTGACCGTGAGGTAATCGAAAAGTGGTTGTACGTAGTCGTTGGTTTAACTTTTCTATCAGGGATTCTGGGAACAGGACACCATTACTACTACACCGGCGGGCCTGATTATTGGTTGATGGTCGGAGGTATATTCTCAGCAATGGAGCCATTGGCGTTCCTTGCCATGACAGTATTTGCACTGCAGATGTACAGAAAAGGTAATAAAAAACATCCTAACAAGCTTGCACTTTACTGGACTTTAAATACCGCTATTGTTTCATTTCTTGGCGCCGGATTATTGGGACTGGCACATACACTTCCTGGTGTAAATCTGTATACACATGGAACATTAGTCACTGCCATGCACGCACACCTGGCCTTCTGGGGAGCTTATGCTTCACTAATCTTGGCGATTATTAGTTATGCTATGCCTTTGATGACGGGTAGAAATATATTTGACAACAGAATTGGACATCTTGCCTTATGGTGTTCAAACATAGGAATGATCGCCATGACTGCTGCCTTTGCTGCCGCCGGTATTGCACAGGTTTACCTGGAAAGAATTGCAGGCTATGATTTCATGACTGTTGCTAATGAAATCAAACCTCATTTCTTTGTGCTCATTTTGGCGGCAACCTTATTTACTGCGGGTATCATTTTCTTCATCATAAATTTTGTGAAGTTTGGCTTACCCACCGATGAAGCGGTACAAGCAGAGGAGGACTTTGAAGCGCTGAAAGCGGCTTAACAATCACTTTCAGGGACTAATTGTTAACCAAAGGCCAACCTAATTGGGTTGGCCTGTTTTTATTGATTACATAAGAATAAAATCAGATCATGCTGATAGAAAAAGAACCATATTATAAAACCATTGGTAAGGAGATGGAAGTATTCGAACATGCTTTCAAAAATAGATTACCCTTCTTGCTCAAAGGTCCTACCGGAACAGGGAAGTCAAGATTTGTAGAACATATGGCCTACCGGATGAAAAAACCAATCATTACTGTGGCCTGTCATGAAGAGACTTCGGCAACAGATTTACTTGGGCGATATATCATTCAGGGAAATGAAACAGTTTGGAAAGATGGCCCACTGACCAAGGCGGTTAAAGAGGGGGCCATTATCTATCTGGATGAAATCGCTGAAGCAAGACCTGATGTGATTGTCGCGATCCACCCACTTACTGACTTTCGAAGATCATTATACCTTGATAAACTGGGGGAGGAAGTATTGGCACATAAAGACTTTATGTTTGTAGCTTCTTTCAATCCAGGATATCAAAAAGGCTTCAAAGAGCTAAAACCTTCAACACGCCAGCGATTTGTATCCATGTCGTTTGATTATCCAAATCCTAAAATGGAAGCAGAGATCATTGTGGCCGAAACGGGTGTCGATGAAGGAGATGCCAAAAAATTAGTTAAGGTGGGGAATAAGATCAGAAATCTCACTGAAATGGGATTGGCAGAAACAGTGTCCACCCGTTTGCTGGTAGATGCAGCTAAGTTGATTCATACAGGATTAGGTAAACGTCTTTCCGTAGAGGTAGCAATCGTGGAACCGTTGACCGATGATCAGGATTCTCTGGAAGCTTTGAAGGAGATGACAAGTTTGATGATATAGCATGAAGTTGGAAGTCAGAAGCTGGAAGTCAAAATGAACTAATATCGAGAACACATGGAACTGGATCAACTTATATTTAAAAAAGTGTTTGACTACTTCAACAAACGAAGGAAGGATGAGCATGAAAATTTTGCTCATGCTGTTTCGTTAGAAGAAGTGAGTTCCAGATTTATCATTTTGTCCAGAGCATTATGTGGAGAATCCATTGAGATCTTTTCGTCTGAAAGAGAAGGAGGATGGAAAGACAATATTTTCTTTTTGCCGAGTCAGCTTTCCCTGTATAGTTCCACAGAAAAAAACATTCAGCTCTATATATTCCGGATATTCTACTTGTCCATTCAAAAAGAGTTGGAGTATAACTGGTCACACCTCGAATCAAATTCTACACTTAACTCCCAAAAGAGGGCCTTGGATACCTCTGCAAAGGTATTGGATAATTTATTTGAAGAATATCCATTATTAAAACCAGTGCATGACAATTTGTTGGAAGAATGGGTTGAAATCCATGAAAGCGATGATCAAGCCAAAGTCCCTGACTTGTCATGGTTTTATGGCAGATGGATGAAAAATTCAGCACATTACAGGCAAAAGGAGGACTTAAAAAATATCAGTGATCCGATTTATAGATCAAACAAGGTGAAAGCTGAGACCGTAATTAAGGCCCGGCAAGCCGATGAAGTTGAAGTAATGACGGTCGATAAAAAGGCTCAGGAGGACTTTATGCTTACGCACAACTTCGAAAAGGTAGAAACCATTGATGAGTTTAATGGAGTTTGGAGGGATTTTGACGGAGATGATTCATTGAAGGAAGATGCTGAAGCGCTTAGCGATTACAACCTGAAGCACATGGTTCGCGTTGACGATCCAGTACATTCGGTATATCAGGCAGAATTTTCAGGAAATGCCACTATTGCTGAAAGCATCGAAAAAAATATTGAGGCGTTTCACCATCTATATCCTGAGTGGGATTATTCGAAAAGAGCTTATAAACATGATTTTTGTAAGGTTTTCCCAATCCACCTCAAAAAGGCCAAGCCGGATTATTACCATAAAACGATGGAAAACAACCGTTCTGTTTTGCTCAAACTCAGAAAAATATTTGCCCGGTTAAACAATGATTATGAGCAAGTTCGAAGACAAACATCCGGAGAGCATATTGATATCGATGCGGTAACCGATATGTTTGCCGACCTGAAAGCCAAGCATACTCCAGATGACAGAGTATATCTTTCGAAGCGAAAACGAAAAAAAGAGCTTTCCTTGCTCTTCCTGCTGGATTTGAGTTTATCCAGTGACGGATACGCCAAAGGAAATAGGATCATCGATATAGAAAAGCAGGTATCCATTCTGTTTGGCGAAGTGCTAAATGAAAATTTTGTAGATTTTCAGATCGATGGATTTTATTCCAAAACGAGAAATAATACATCCTACATTACGCTGAAGGCCTTTGATGAACCCTGGCAAAAGGCAAAATTAAAAATAGGAGCCGTACAACCACAGGGCTATACCCGAATTGGCCCCGCCCTAAGGCATGCCAGCGCATTGCTGAAGAAACGAAAGATGCGAAAGAAATGGCTGATTCTCCTGTCTGACGGAAAACCAAATGATTATGACAGATATGAAGGGAAATATGGCATCCGGGATATCAAGCAGGCCTTGTTGGAAATGCAGGCCGATGGCATCAACAATTATGCGGTAGCAATAGAAGAACAAGCAAAATACTACCTCCCCCAAATGTTTGGCAACAACCATTACAACATCCTTTCCAGTCCGGTCGAGATGATCAATTCACTTACCAAACTGTATAAGCGAATCGAATATCATTGATTGAAATCGATAATTTGTTGCCAATTTTCAGAAACTATTTTTCTTGACATCCAGAGATTTACAATCATCCAAAAAGTTCTGGTCCTGTAACTATCAGTTTTATTTTTTTAATTTGTGCCCATAGGTTTTCAGAAATATAATCTTTTTTTGGTCAGGCAACCTTTTATCATATCGGCAGGTTCTATTGATGAACGACTTAAACTGTGAAAGAATTGATTTTAAATGAAGAGGAACTCATAAGGCGGTGCATCAAGCATGACCGTCATGCACAGGAATTCCTTTTTAATCAGTACTACTAATAATCTTTATTTAATAGCGATGCGCTATTTGAGTGATCACCATGATGCAGAGGATGTAATCATTCAGTCTTTCACACGTGTGTTCAAAAGTTTAAAGAGCTTTTCTTACAAAGGACAGGGAAGCCTGGGGAGATGGATTCGTACGATATTAATAAATGAATCGATCAGATTGCTAAAAAAAGAAGTCTCATTCAATTTAATGAGGATATAAAACACCTGGATGTTCAAAATTCAGATGCAAATGGATTGCAGCAAATGCAGGCTTCTGATATCACACGGATGATAGAAAAACTGCCAACGGGATATCGTACCGTATTTAATCTATTTGTTGTCGAAGGGTATTCACATAAAGAGATTTCTAAAATGCTGGGGATAAGTGATAACACGTCAAAATCACAATTGAAAAAAGCACGCAATCACCTCATGAATTCTATTAACCAAGAAAAAGCATATGGAACCAATGGATATTGATAATATCATCAAAAATAAGCTTCAGGAAAGCAGTGACTTGCACACACATGAAATGGATTCGGCAAAACCGTTCATCTGGTCTGCTGTGCAGAATCAAATCCTAAAGCGGAGCATAACATGGTATCACTTAGCCGCAGCAATTGTGATGCTTATGGTCAGTTTTTCTTTCGTTCTTTATAGTATTCAGAACAGGCATAATAAGGAAATAAATCTGCTTTCTGCCTAGATCGATCAACTGCAGGAGGATTACTTTTCACAGGCAGAACTTTTGCTAGCTAAGGATACTCAAGTTGAATCAATGAGAAATGAGCTTAAAAATGTGGGATTCCAGATTACTGATTTGAAGCGACAAAAATCATTATCGCAAAAAGAAACTTTTGTATATCGAACGGATACTATTTACGTGAAACAGATAGAATATATAAACACTGTTTCAGATCCTGCGGAACTAAAAGTAGTACGCTCCGGAGCAGTACAGGAGCAACCAGAACTGATGGAGCTTGCCAAAGCACAAGAAGATGAAACGGATGATATGATCTTTCCAAGCTACTCAAATACGAATATTAAACAAGCATCCGAAACGATCAAACTTAAATTTGGAACCTTTACCGCAAAGAATTAATTCAATATAAATATTAATCAAATACGAACGTAATAAATAAAATTACTATGAAACAACTATGTCTTCTTCTCGCCATTTTTGTACTTCCAATCCTTGGTTTTAGTCAGTTTATTGGCGATACGGTGATCGTCTATGTTGATAATCGTGTAGAAATTAAAGTAGCAGCGCCGGATTTCAATGATCTTAAAACCTCTGATAAGATTTCCTCTGCCTTGAAAGAATTTGAAAAAATGATCCCCGAAATAGAGGGTCAATTATCATCTGACGAAGCAGACCTCGTTACATTTTCAGTTGGTAGTTCCATAACTGTTGAGCCAGGTGATGCAAAATTTACTTATTTAATCAAAGAGGGAGAACTAAGCAATACTGGTTTCAGAGACCAGGTCATTATCAACGGTGAAAATTTTACAATTTATATTACGACTTCAGATATATTAAAGATCACTGACTTATCGCTAGCGTCATGTCTTGAAAAAGTAAATGGCGTTCTTCCTAAAAAAACCAGGTGGTCAAGATCGATATATTACGAATGTAATAATGAAAACATAAAGAAACTTGAAACCAAAAGTAATTCGCCGGATTATCTTGAATTACAAATGGGGGTTGGGGCAGGCCTGGTAAAAAATACCTTGGTTACTGATTTTTCTTTTAGAATAAGTCTTGGCTTAAATCATAAAGGAATACTCAGAGCTCCATATGTCTCCTCAAACATGGTATTTGATTTTGGTACAGAGCGTAACATGAATATCAACACTTTTTTAAATTTGGGTTACCAATGGGAAATGAATAATAAATCTGAAAAGCGTGATTTTATGGGGGTAGAGCTGGGCTACTTAATTTCAAAACAAGGCGATCTATTCGGGGAGAATACCTTCAAATTGGGAGTCAATTGGTCACCAGCTAAACTTATTAATGTGAGTCCTCAGCTATATATAACAGATAATTTCAAGACCGTTTATCCGGGTATTAGAATCGGTTTTGGATTGTGATATAGTGTGACAGGTTCTACTGTTATTTTAATGGAAACATTTGATGTAGAGACGGAAGACCGAAGTCAGGAGTCAGAAGAAGAGACTTCCTGAAAAACAACTATTAATGTTTCGTAAACCAGCTTTGGACTTTTTACTCATTTTAGCTTCGGTCTCCGGTCTTCCGACTT
>SDBV01000244.1_pt1 | contig 75157 bp, 74 predicted proteins | sample 2277081 | NCBI WGS metagenome assembly SDBV01 (sample SAMN10402039, study PRJNA504765) | marine sediment metagenome | isolation source: marine sediment core GS10_PC15, 223 cmbsf | place: Arctic Ocean: Southern Knipovich Ridge | collected 2010
TAAAAAAATGAAAAAAAATTGAAAAAATTGAAAAAAAACATTGACATTTCATGGGCAAAGGTGTATAGTGAGAGTGTATAGGGGCATATCCGTGATTAGAGGAGGGTAGGTTCCCGTGGATTTACATGTGTCAGTGCGCAAAAACGTGATATGACAGTCAAGGAGTGTGTGAGGATACCGGATGGAAAGCTACACATATACAGCCCAAAATCTGGCAGGGGAACAGAAGAAGGGACGCAGGAAAGCTGAGTCTGAGCATGAGGTGTATTCATGGCTCAACGAACAGGGCCTGGTACCCGTCAAAGTTACACGCGTCTCAAAATCCATAGCAAAGACCGCACTCTACCTTGGGCATAGAACCAAACCCAGTGAGTTGGCGGCATTTTGCTGGCAGCTTGCAACAATGATCGAAGGTGGGGTTCTTATTACCGAAGCCATCGATACAGTAACTGAAGACGTTGAAAACGCCTCATTCAGGCACACTCTCACCCTTGTTTCGGAGCATATCAAGAAAGGGGAATCCTTTTCAACGAGCATCTCACGGTATCCGAAGGTATTCAACAAACTCTTCCGCGCAATGGTAATGGCAGGTGAGTCAAGCGGTTCGCTGCATATTATTCTCGAACGATTAGCGGAACACTTCGACAAGAAAGATAAATTCGACAAGAAGTTGCATGGGGCACTTGCATATCCTGTGTTCACAATGTCTTTCGTATTCATTATTCTTGTCATTATGATGACGCTTATCGTCCCTAAGTTCCAGGTGATATTTGACGGCATGGGAGATAAACTGCCGCCATTTACTCAAGCGTTTCTGCATGTTTATGATATCGGGAAGGAACATATCCTCTATATCATTATTGGGGTCGGACTTGTTATAGGGCTTTGCATAGCGTATAACAAGACCCGCCGGGGCCATACGCAGTTGTGCCTTCTGATGTTGAAGATTCCAATGTTTGGACAACTCACGGTTCAAGCCTTTATTACTACATTCTGCAGGACTATGGCGACACTGCTTTCGGCAGGCGTATCGATAATTGAAGCGTTTGACATACTTTCTGACATGACAAACAATGATATCATAAAAAGAGCTATTATGCACAGCAAGCAATGTATGATAGAGGGCACAAGTATACATATGGCACTGTCTGGGAATGGTTTTTTCCCGAATATGGTCACGCGAATGGTACAAGTTGGAGAAAAAACCGGTTCTTTACCAAAATCGATGAACAGAGCCAGTAATTTTTATGAAACCAAGATGGATGCGACGATAACGACTATGCTGAATCTTCTTGGACCGGCAGTAATAGTTCTTATTGGTCTTATAGTTATGGTTATTGTGGTGGCTTTATATCTACCTATTTTCTCGATGTCAGATTTTTAATTAAAAGGTTTGACAGAACATATAAGCCGGTATAATAGAATTAGTCTTAAAAGTTAATATCACTGTGATATACGCGGCACTAAGTTGGGTCGCGGTCTTTAGTGTTTTTTTTTAAGGAGTAGTACTATGAAAGCAAGAAGAGGATTTACATTAATCGAATTGATGGTCGTAATTTTGATCGTCGCCATTCTGGCTGCCGTCGCCATACCGATTATGCGCGGTAGGATCGATGATGCCAAATGGTCAGAAGGAAAGGCTATGATAGGTACGATAGCCTCAGCATTGCGTGCGTATGTCGCTGAAACAAATTTAGACATCGGTGACCTAAGCACAATTAACGTAATCGGCACAGAATTAGGTTTTGTTGCAGGTGATCTGACCGGAACGTATTTTGTAGATGGTGATTTCTCCATTGACTCCGGACAGTACATCATATCAAGCAACACCTTAGAGTTCGTCATAGGAGCCGATTCCGGCATTGGAATTACTTCGCCAGCACGTGTTACACTTAGTGAAACAGGTGCTTGGATAGAGACTCCGTAAGTAATGTTTTTTAACGGAAGGAGTTGTCTGGCTTAACGCCGGGCAACTTCTTCCGAATATTTATTATAGGACCTTTTACGACAAGGGTTGAACATGATAAGAAAAAAAGGTTTTACATTAGTTGAGATGATGGTGGTCATCCTGATAGTTGCCATTCTGGCTACGGCTGCGGTTCCTATCTTGCGAGGTCAGATCGACAAAGCCAAATGGGCCGAAGGAAAGTCCTTTATGGGTCTTATTGCCTCAAGCATCCGTGCTTATATGGCTTTGAACGATCCCAGCCATCCCGATCCCATCAAATGGCCCTTCGGGGTTACAGGATTGGATGATGATCTCATAACGTACGAAAAGTTAGGCTTTGTTTTGTCGGATTTCGATGGTAAGTATTTCACTGCCGGTAGTTTTAACTGGGATGTGAATTACAATCGCGCCAGCGACGCACTAACATACACTGTTCGCGGTTTTAACACGGGAACAACTATTACTTATCCGGTTATAGTAGAGCTTAACGAATCTGGCGAATGGACCGAGCTTTAAAAGTCAATGGTCCCGCATAAAAACTGTCACGGATGAGACATTGATAGGCTGATCGTACCTGGAAACTCGAAAAGTGTAGTTTCCGTGTGTGCATATCGGTATATATTGGAGATGGTGAAAAAATCGGGAGTGGTGATGAAAGTGTTTTGTGCGCAACGAAGGCGTGCCGGGGGTATAACGCTCATTGAAGTAGTTTTGGCTACGATGATGATCGCCATAGCAGCGGTAGGGACATTAAGCTACGAATACCATGGTGTCAGACAAATGCAGATAGCGCGGGCGCACTCCGCGGCTGTACGTATCGGGTATTTTCTCCTTGAAGACTGGAAGGCCAATGGGGGCAGTTCGCTTTACGCTGCAAATGCATTCGGTGTGGCAAGTCCTGACAATCTTGATATGGGATTTAGCTATATCGGCGGCAAAACGTATAAGGTTACCGTTGACAATATCCCGATGCGAGTAAAGCTTTCGCGGCCCTTAATTAATTCAACCCTGATACCGCTTACAGCAACTGTTCGGTGGCGAAGGGATTTCACGGATGGCGCTCTCTTGCCAGATGGGCCTTCGATCGTATTGAATGCACATGCAAGGGTTGACCAGGCGGGAGGGTGAGTATGAGACAGAAAAAACAAAAAAACCGGTGCGCAGGACGGCGAAAATGGCTAAGCGGAGTTACGTTGGTAGAGTTAATAATAACGATGGCAATCGCTGTTATACCAATATCATCGGTTACTGTGCTGGTAGTCGGCGGTCAGCATAGCTGGGGGAGAACTTATCTTTCCGCCAACAGAAGGATAAAGAGTGATGCGGAGGCATCTTGTACGATATTCGGCAAGATAGGTCGAATGTCCAATGGTGAAAATACTGCTTTGATCGCATCTTCCGGGAGATCCTCACGGGGGTCAAGAGGGCCAAAAATTGCAAGTACCTCAACTTCATACGGGACCGGAATAGAATTCAGATACTGGGAACAGGCCCAACAGTCAAACTCGGGGCGAAGTGGCAGAAGGAGCAAAAGCGACTGGAGCAGTAGAACTACCGTAAGTACAACAACTCCGCAAACAAACCTTGTTCCAACGGAATATGCGAGGTTTTACCTTGGGGGAGACGATAAGTTGAAAATCGACTACGGGCCATATCCGTATGACTCAATGACACGTGTGATCACAAGGACCGTGGTTATTGCTGAGAACGTTACAAGAGTTAAGTTTCATCGTACAATTGAGAATAATGCCGGGCAGAGGTGTGTAAAGATGGAGATTACACTAAGGGATCCTAATGACGGTAAAGTTATAACAATAAAGACCGCTACTCTAATGCGAAATTAAATGTAGCCAAATGTACTGTTGAACGGGTAAGCATTTTCAAGATTGGATCATACAATAATGGGTGGGTGGAAACACAAAATACAGATGCGGTGGTTCAACACAAGACGGCAGGTCAAAAAGCGTGTGATGCGCAAGGGCTATGCGATTGTGTTTGTGGCTATAGCAATACTTATCTTGACAATATTAGGCATGGGTCTTTTGTCAATAGCTTACGGTACACGTCTTCAGGCGATTAGGTTTCATACAGAAACAATAGCGAAAATGGCCGCTGAGGCCGGTTACGAAAATGCTATTCACTGGATGAACGACCAGCCGGATGTTCTCTCAGCAATGATCCCAGGGTTAAAGAAAAAGAACAGGGGAAGGTCAGGTACAAAAGTCAGAAAGGTAGTGACGGAAAAGGGAAGCGGAAGCCTTCCGGAAGGCATATTTTCGTATACTATTGATTTCGACCACTTTATGGGCCATCTGCCGGTATTTCGCATAGTTTCGAGAGGATCATACAAACAGATTGAACATACTGTCGAAGCCAAGGTCGTGCAATCCATTTTCGGATTGGATGTGGGCAGATGCGAAATTCCTATAGGGCCATTTGTAAGCAACTTCGAGAAGATGTATTTTGAAGAAAATGATGTCCTGGATATGCCCATACACATTAGCGGAAACGCAGATAGAACTTTTGACCGCAATGCCGACATTTATATAAAGGGTAAGCCGCATTTCAAACAGAAAGTTTCTGTTTCCGAATCGCGTTTCATGACCTCTGGCAGAGGAAGTGATAAATACAAGAGGTACCTCTCTCTGTTTGACAGCGGATTGTATTTCTGTCAGCCTCAAAGCAATATAGCAACATTCAGCAAGATGGGAAAAGGAAATGTCGCAATTAAAGACAAAACCGAACGGTTCAGTAATTTTACAAAAACAACATTCAATTTTTCACGAGTCCGTGGCAATAATGCGCCAAAGCCCAGTAACGCAGTGCCAAATGGAAAAGGCGCTGTACAGATCGAATTCTACATAGATGATTCAAGCAACGGAAAAATGAGAATAACCAACAACTCTACGGTCGTCTGCAAAAATGGAGGACGGTATGACTACATGATAGATGTTCCGGAGTCGATAAGAAAGGCTTTTAAGGCGTATAACATCTACGGATATCACTATAGAGATACGGTGAATACCTTTTCAAAACCGGCAGATTATAACATCGAAGAATGTTATGTCACAAATGAGGTAAGAACTTTGCTGTCGCCGGCACCAATAAAGTCAGACAGAGGCGGACAGATATTCGTCGACGGAAATGTGATCGTCGGCGGAGCAACGGTTGATAATGGAAGAGGCAGCCAAATCGAAATCGACGGAAGATGGTATGATACAAAATTCCAGGGATCCCTCACTATTGTAGCGACAGGCAATATATGGATCGTCAATTCCATCGTATATGATGGAGAGATGCAAAAGACAGATGAGGGCTTTGATGTGCCTGCTGCGGACAATCCAAACATTTTAGGCCTGTTTGCCAGGGACGGCGTGGTCAAGATCGTGGACCCCGCCCAATCTGCCTCAAAGCCGGCGGAATACTCCGGTCTCGAATACTGTCCGATCGGTTTCAAAAAAATGGGCAGCAAGAATAACCGCGGTGGACGCAGCGGACGTAACATCCCGGATTACATGAGAGAACTGCCAAATCCGATGGTGGTCCATGCAGCAATTACCGCAGGTGGCGGGGGATGGGGCGTAGAAAATGTCACCGGCAGACAAGACACTATAAACATCGACGACCGCAACCCGGCAGGTATGCTGGATGACCTTGTAGTTGCCGGCTCGATCACCGAGTTTCTTGGTGACATGGTCAGCAAAGGAAATACAGGCTACAATAAACACTATTATTTTGATAAAAGGCTCTTAGGGGGTATATTACCGGGTGATATCTGGCTCCAAAGAAAGTTCACACCTAAACCGGGCGGATGGAAAGATTATCGGCCCTAAACTGCGCCAAACCACAAAAATTTGGCTAATTTTGAACACTTAATGCCAAAAAACCGAATATAGAATCATAGACTATCTTGACTGCTTACGGTGTTTTTAGGCCTTTTTTTACTTGTATCGTATGGTGCCTTTCAGAGCTTTATTGAGTGCTGTAGCCACCTCAAAGTGCTTTCAAAGTAAAATAGTTCGCTAAAAAAGGCTTTTTACGAGAGCTCAATACAATTGGAAGCCGCTTTTTGTTATAATGCAATTTATATAGGTGGCGATTTATATGCTGCCGATGGCGATATATTTAAGCTATAAGGGAAATATTTTGGACTTGAAAAGTATTCTTAGCGGGACTAAAGATACGATAGGACTTGACATTGGCTCAAGCTCTGTTAAATGCGTTCAATTAGAAACCGGTGAAAACGGATACAGTGTATTATCGGCTTCGATAGCTGAGATAGATAGAGACGACACCGGTTCGCCAGACCAAACTGAAAATATCGTCAAAGCGATCAGCCATTGCATTAATGCCACACGGATCCGGACAAAATTCGTGGTCTGTGGTATTTGCGGGCCGGAAGTGGCGGTGCGACGGTTTTATTTCCCAAAATTAGACGAAAAGGACCTTGCCATTGAGATTATATACGAAGCAGAGCAGGTCTGCCCATTTGAGGACGGCCAATTCATAATCGACCATGAGGTAATGGATGTCGGGATCAGTGATTCTGAGGATGATCCTGATGATCAAACCAATGGGATCCTCGTCGCAGCGACAAGAAGTTTAGTAGTCTCACGAAACCAGCTCATACGAAAGGCTTCCCTGAATTGTGTTCTGTTAGACGTTAACAGCCTTGCACTGCTCAACTGCTTCACGGAGTGTGAAAAACCTGAAAGCGACGTGACGTTTGGAGTACTGGATATTGGCAGCAAGTTTATGAACCTGGTGATATCGAATGATAAAGCTTTGCCATTCGTTCGAGACATACCAAATGCATCGGATAAAGTGATCGACCATATTGCAGAGCAAACAGAGATTACGCCGGCGGAAGTAAGAGCACTGTTGCGTAATCGGAACAGTTTAAGTGATGACATCCTGAAAGCTCTTAAGGCAGCCTCTGCAATGTTGGCTGCCGATATACGTGACTCTCTTCGGTATTATATGAGTCAGGATGGCAATACAGTCGATAAACTTTATGTATGCGGAGGTTTTGCACAGACAAGGGGTTTGGTGGAATTATTAGGAAACGACCTTCCATGTGAAACAGTGCTTTGGGATCCGTTTGAAAAAATGGAGATCAAAGGCGGTCAGCGTAACAAAAACATTGAGACAATCGCACAATACGGACCCTCACTGGCGATGGCTACGGGTCTGGCAATGAGGATTATATGATATGCTAAACATAGATCTGCTTAAAGGCCAGGGGATACCCATGAAGAGCAGCCCAGGCGCAGCTTTCCTGCTTGCTTTGGTCATTACCATTCCAGTACTGGCAACAATGACACTAGCCACGGAGTATCTCAACGGCAGGATCGAACTTCGGACACTTAAGAATGAATGGAGCGATATTGAGGAGAAAATATCACAGCTTTCAGCAGGCGTGAAATTCCAGGAAAGCGACCGCGGTAAGATAAACAGTATCAATGCATGTTTTGTCGAGGTGCACGAGGTCCTCCAATACCATATTCAATGGACACCTTTTTTTGTAGCTTTGCTTGAAAACCTTCCGGAGAAGGTGTTTTTAGAGAGACTGACCGTCGATACTTTTCCAGAACCGACCGAAATTCCGAAGAGAAGCGATCCTATGGAGTTCGTCATGGTTGATGTTCCAAAGAGCATTGTCCATATCGACCTGTACAGTCATTTAGCCGATCACGATAATAAAAACGTCCGGGATTATATAAAAAAGCTTAACTCCTTAGAGGAATTAAAGGAAAAGGTCGAAAGCATAAGGCCCGTTTCTCGGATCACCGACAAGCATGAAGGAATAGTTAGGTATACGATAAAATTTGTGTTTAAACATTATTCTGCGGATATACCGTCATGAAACCCGTTCACATGAAATTGTTAGTTACATCCGGCCTGATATGGGGATGTTCATTTGCACTCCTGGGTGCAGCATATATGTGTCTTATCTTTCCGCAGGGAAAAGCAAGCAGAGACGTAAACACCAAACTTTTAGAGCGAAGAGAGTTACACAAAATATACAAGTTAGCCAGCAGTGAAAAATCCCGTAGACAACGCCAAGAAGAAATTACGATGCTCGATAAGAAACTTGCACTTTATGTAGCTGAAGAAATTGCGATTGATAGCCTGCCCTTTGATATTGCCACTATCGCCGACAATGTAAAGGTGACTGATTTTTCAAGCACAAGCAGGAGCATTACCGATGAGTCTTTTCTGGAAATACAAAACTGTGGGTACATCGGCTACACATTGATCGACATTATGTTCACGGCAAGTTTCAACAACTTTGCAAGGTTCATAAATACACTGGAACGGCATGATCCGATAATTTTTATTGATGAACTCTCCATCTCCAGAAACAAAGAAAACCTTGACGAAAACAGAGCCAGACTTGGCTTAAGTATCTTTATTCATCGCCCGGAAGGGACTCTCGGCAGCGAGAATGCTGACAAAAAAGATGGGCATATATGATTTCTAAAGTACAGTGACATGAGAATAATTGCAATTGCAAATCAGAAAGGCGGATGCGGCAAAACCACTACAGCCGTAAATCTTGCCGTGGCATCGGCAAAGATGGGCTATAAAGTGCTGACTGTGGACCTTGACCCACAGGGACACGCGACATTAGGATTAGGTTGCAATCCCAGAGAGATCGATATAAGCGTCTACGAGTCTTTAGCACAGCAGCAGATACCGCTTTCACGCGTAATACAGCGTACTTATGTCTCTGGTGTTGACATTGCACCGAGCAACATTCTTCTATCCGGTGTGGAGACGGAACTTGCATTGTATAGCAAACGAGAATATATACTCAGGCAGCGGCTCAGCGACCTGGGGAATATCTATGATGTGTGTTTTCTTGACTGTTCACCGTCACTCGGAATACTGACTCTAAACGCCCTTGTATCATGCAGTGAAGTAATCGTTCCCGTACAGACACACTATTATGCGATTGAAGGCTTAAAGCAACTTCTTGAGACAATAAACATTGTAAAGGACAGATTCAACCGCAGCCTGCGTATATGTGGAGTGTTATTGACTTTTGTCGAGTCGAGATCGCTGTTAAGTCGTGACGTACAACGTCAAGCAAGAGAGTTCTTCGGCGATCTTGTTTTTGAAACGGTCATACATAAAAACGTTCGATTGGCGGAAGCGCCAAGTGCAGGCGAATCGATCGTAACTTACGATGAAAACAGCCGTGGGGCTTTGGAATATCTGGCACTTGCCAGGGAGATAAATAATGGCGAAACGAAAAGGCGGACTGCAGAAAAAGATCTCCTCAATCTTTGATGGAGTTCATGTTCCCGGGTCCAAAAAACCCGATCCGTTAAAACCGGCGGATCGAGTTCCGACGGACGCTGACGCTGCGCCTCAAACCAGTAAGGTCTTAAGCCCGGAAACGCCGAAAGATGCACTTCGCCCGGCAAGCAAACAAAATGTACGTCCAAGTCAGGTACTCAGGTCCAGGCGCCGAGCCGAGAGAATAAAAACTGAAGCCGCAGCAGCCGAAAAAAGTGAAGCCAAACAAAAAGTATATACTTTTATGATCCCTATCTTAGTAGCCCTCCTGGCATACATGATATACGATGTATTCATAGCCGGTACAAGCCAGATAGACAGCACTCTCCTCATTAGGGGCAGGACTGAAGAACGCAAACGCGCAATGGAAGAAGCACACACCTTGATCACATGGCAGATACCGGATCTATATCCGGCAAAACTCCGCGACCCAATGCTGGAAGGTCAAGCTAACATTTATGTAGAAGGCGAGCCTCTATTGCCGGGCCAGGATGATGATATCCAAAGACAAGGCGCAGACGGAAAAATATACACCAAAGAAGAGGCATACGATATGGGACTGGACATAATCATTGACGGCATCCTTTACAGTGAGATAAATCGTTCTGTAGTGATTGACAACAAGATACTGCATGAAGGCGATGAAATACGGAAAGCAACGATCATCAAGATCAACAAAGACAACGTCGAGTTTGAAAGAGATGGCAACAAGTTCACACGACCCCAAAGACGCTAACTCGAACATTGAACACATCGATCCGGACTAGCCATACCCTTTTTGTTTAAACTTTAAACCGCAGGAATATTTCCCAACTTGCCCGAGGGAAAACAAAAAAGGTCCGGACAACTTGAATATAGCTGTCCGGACCTTGCTTTATCAATAACTATTTAGCTCTCAGTTCAATGATATCAGAACGACAACTGGGCCCTTAAGGCAAGCACCACTGCGTCACGATTGGCATTGGTGCCACCGGGATTTTCAATGTACTGAAGGCTTGGGCTGATGTTGAGCGTGTCATTTATCGCTACATTGTAGTATATTTCATAAGCGGTTTCATCATTAGCATCAACATTTTCACCGGACCTGTCACTGTAGATACCCTGAGCAATACCAACGCCAAGAACATCATCGTCACGGCCGTCAAGAAGACCCTGATACTGACAACCGAGACTCCAGAAATTGGCAATGGCATTGCGGTCGCTGCTGGCATAGCCAAACCTTCCGAATACGCCAAGGCCCTGGGTGTCATCCGCGTCAGCACTTTCCTTGCATACCATCTGATCGCAACTGATATACATTCCCATATCGTCACGGTATTTTTTGCCCGTGGAGAACCGATCCTTATCCTGGCCATCCACCCAGAGACCTACACGATAGGCACCCTGGAGAGGACCATTTGCCGATTCAAATTGGGGAGTACAACCGGTCTCAAACATGTATAGAAAGTAGTCCTCATCACGGAAAGTAGTTTTGATACCTGTTTCACGTCTATCACTCTGAGCATCTATAAGACCGAATGCGGCATACCACATATCGGAAGGATTGTAGTAAAAGATAACGCCAAGGCCTTCGTCCGGCAGAGGAACCGTCGGGTTGTTAACCAGGCCGCCATTGAGGAACTGAGCGGTTTGGTCGTTAGCAAAAAGGTTGCCGTCAAATGCAACCGGGCAACCGCGACATTCGAACGTGCCGCCCATATCGAGCTTACCTGCACGGATCGTGAGAGTTTCGTCAAAGAAAGCATGCTCATACCACAACTGTGTAACATCCATTGTCCTGCTCCCAGAGGCGTCACCGTTTACGCCGAAAGATGACCCCACATGGTCGTCAATACCGCCGGTTTTGGGCCAACTGCCCTCTATCAACATATAGATACCACCCTTTATACCGAGTAATTTTTGAAGGTCGCCTGCGATCTCAATATCATAGCTTCCCGCAAATCTACCATCTCCGTCGTGAGTGCTGTTTCCGCCACGAGCAGTCTGTTGGTAGACATTCGTTATGCCGCCACCAAGCGTAAGACCCGATGGGTCAAGAACAGTCCTGTTAAGGAATTTTCCCGGCCCTGCCAGAATGTCACGTTCGAAAAAAGTGACTGCGCCACCCGCGACCTCACCGACGGCACCGATAACATCGCCGATCGGGTCATCGCCCTCTGCGTTGACATGGCAGAAACCACCAAGTACTACCAACGCCAAAAACAAATTTAAAATTAACTTCTTCATAACATACCCCTTTCAAAAAAATAGACTAATTAAACATCAAAACCTTTAAGATCCTCTCCGTCAAGGACCTTGTCAATATCAAGCAATATTTTTACTGTCTCGCCGATCTTGGCCATCCCAAGGATAAAGTCAGTATTAACTGATGACCCGAACTCTGGAGCGCCTTCAATCTCATCCTCAGCAATATAGAGAACCTCGGAAACTCGATCGACAATAATACCCGTCTGGAACTGTTTTCCATTCTGAGATGTCTCAAGAACTATGATGCAGGTTTGTTCGGTAACCTCTGCTTCTTCAATCCCAAATTTTTGCCGCAAGTCGACGACAGGGATCACCTGTCCCCGAAGATTGATAACACCCTTTACATAATCGGGGGTTTGTGGAATCGAAGTGATCACAAGATAACCGAATATCTCACGCACCTTGAGTATTTCAAGACCGAATTGCTCATTCGCCAGCACGAAAGTAAGGTATTTACCTTCCTTGTTCCTGCTTAGCTCAGTAGCCTGACTCTGCACTGCAACTGCGGTCCCTTGGGGGATTTGGTCAACTTCCTGCACCATAACCAAACTCCTCTAATAAATAATTTCTGTTCTGCACTGTAACAACTTTTCGACTACTTCCATCGCTGTCCTAAGTAAAGGTCTGACAGGACGATTCGTTACATTATAGACAGCAACCGAAACCAATCACAGATACTATCGACAAATAATATAGGAGTCTACACAAAAATAACCCTTTTTTCAGTATATCCACCTTTTTTTTACAGGTGATCTATACATGCGATTTTCAACAAAAAACCACGTTTTCAGTATCAAAAACACATAAATAAGTACTTAAAGGGGAGCAGATAAATGAAAAAGAGGGGCTGTTTTGCTAAAAAGCAGGTTTTTATCGGACGCAATGCGACAAATTATAGTGCTGAATTCAGTGATTTTTTTAAAAAAAGCTCTGGGGGGAAGATTTGTGCATCTGGATATCCAAAGATTTTCCCGTTCCATATGCTTTGCTTTGACTTTGAAACCAGTTTGTAGTATCATCGCAGACATGAAGCGTTATATTGTAATCATAGCATTATTGATCGGGGCTATTTCAGGGTCCGGCTGTGAAGAGCTTAAGGTTGTTTCCGCTTCACAACGCGTGCCGCGTCGCGGCTGTAAGCACTGCGATGAAAAACGCCAACGCAAAAAGCAAACCTCCACCGCATCTGAACAGCCGGCTAATGAAACTGAAAAAACAGTACTCACAGCTATCGCAGCGACCGAAAAACTAAGCAAAGATGAACAGTTGGAACTTATCGCCCTTGTATTCGATGAACTTGACACCGAAACCGATAAGCAGGAGGTACTGCTGGAACTTATCGATAATGATGATTTCAACTGTGACGCGAAGATGGCCATACTCGAAAGGCTCAAAGATATCAGGGACATTGAAATACGCAGGGACATACTTCAAGCCTTCCATAGACGCGGCGACTGCATGATGTCAAACTGACGCTTTCGCATCGCTGGATTAAATACCGCCCGCGGCCCACGACAAAAAAGTATTGCTAAAACGATCCTCTTGACTTAAAATGCTCTCTGAACAGGCAAAAGAACTTTTAATAAGCAGGGCCAAATATAACGTATGGATAAGAATCAGAAAGAAAAACTTGCCTCAATGAGCCTTGGTGACCATCTCGAAGAGATGCGAATAAGACTCATTCTTGCCATTTCAGGAGCAGCCGTCGGCCTTATAATATGCCTCTTCTTCGGAAAGAGCTTCCTGCAGCTCATCATAAAGCCCTACGAAAACGCGATGGCCGGCGCTGGCCTTGAGCCGAACATGCTCGCAATACAGCCAAGTGAGCAGTTCATGGTCTACATCAAAACTTCACTCGTATTCGGACTGATGCTTGCCGCACCGTGGATATTTTATCAGGTATGGAAATTCGTCTCATCCGGCCTTTACAAGCATGAAAAGCGTTTTGTCCACGCTGTAGTACCGGCATGTGCTGCACTTTTTATCTCAGGTGCGATTTTCTTTATTGTAGTGATCGCCCCTATAACAATGACGTTTTTCATAGGTTTCAATACCGGCATCGAATATGTCCAGTCAGGGACATTTACGCTTGCGCATTATGTAAATTTCGTACTGTCACTGACATTGATATTCGGCCTGGCGTTTCAAATGCCCGTCGCAATAGTTTTCGCCGAGATGATGAATCTTGTCACGATAAAAACCCTGTGCAGCGTCCGCAAATATATCGTCTTGGTACTCGTAATAGTATCGGCAATGGTAACCCCCCCGGACGTCATCTCACAAATAGCTTTGGCCGCCCCACTCTACGTTCTATACGAAGGAAGCATACTATTCTGCCGAATCCTAAGAGCAAGAAAGAAAGGTAATAAAGGTTCATCCGGTTAATGTGTAGCTCAGCTAAAACACCGAACCCTGCGAATCCCAGACAGAGAAATTGTTTGTGTAAATTTAAGGTATCAGGAACTTTTTGGGGAGCAGCCCGTCAGTAAAGGGGCAAAAAAAACCCAAGGACGCCCCCACCGACCAAAGAGAAGCGTAGACACCAATGCCACTCAAAAAGGATAACCGTCGCGAAAATGAACCGCTACTCGATATGGTCCATCTTTTCCTCTTCGATGTCGGCAGGTGATTCATCTGGAGGCGTCACTTCGTCAATATCAGCCGCACTCGTAACTTCATTCTGGGCTTCTTTAACGCCCTTCTTGAATTCGGTCAGACTCTTGCCCATGCCCTTGGCGATCTCCGGCAGACGCCTGCCGAATATAAGCACAGCAACGACTAATACCACACCCCATTCAAAGGGCCCCATCGTAATAAAAGCGAGCATATTAACCTGTTCTGTCATCTTCAAGTCCTCTTAGTTTAAACTTATCGACTCAATATCTTCATTCTAACTTCTCACTTTCCCTAAGTCAATACGTATTTTGAGGCTTTTTTTGGCAGAGAAATTAAAGAATCCCCCCAAAAACATTAATGCCCCAACGGTTGTGGGTGTTTTGGCAACTCAAGGCCTGTGATATTTCAAATGGCGGAGGCACTGGTTTCAAAATAATGCTAGAAAACTTGAGTTTTCGAGACAGATTTGATATTCTTTTCGAAAAGAGACCCTGCGTCACGGATGAGCAAACATATACTGGATTAAACCGAAAATAATAGACAATATCACAGAAAATAGATTTTGACCACAGAAATGCCTTATGTCTACTCGCAAAGTATCAGTACTCTTTCAAAGATTCTTTGAATATAAATACCTGCCAGTAATCCTAGCGGTTATCGCCTTCGTTATCATGACTCCTGCATTGAAGTCAGGATTTACTCTTGACGAATATTACGAGACAGCAATTCTTATGGATCCAGATGAACTTCCGCAGCAATTGGTCGAAATGGATGTCTTACCTGAGAATAGCGGAAAGTTGTCAACCGCTATCTTTGATCTGATCTGCCTTGGAAGACAAGAAGGCCACATTCAAAAAAGTATTAGTAATGGAATGCTGCCATGGTGGACTTACCAGGAGTCTGTTGGCGCTTTTTTCAGACCCGTGCATGTTATTACTCGATGGTTAGATTGTCGGCTATTTACCGATTCACAGGTTTTGATGCATACTCACAGTTTGATCTGGTTTGCAGCAGTTATATTTGTTGTCACATTACTTTACCGCAATCTAATGACTCCTTGCTGGCTTGCAGGTTTTGCGGCATTTTTATTTTTGTTGAATAAGAATAATTATTTTTCTGCAATGTGTATCGCAAACAGAAGCACTCTTTTAATGTTGTTTTTTGGAGTAACTAGTTTAATTTTTTATCATAAGTGGCGAACAAGTGATTCAAAAATAGCGATAGTTATATGTTATTTATCCATGATATTATCTTTGCTTGCCAAGGAAAGCGGCATTTGTGTTTTTATCCATATGCTTGCATATGAGATTGCTTTGTCCAAAGATAAATGGCCAAAGCGGGTTATTAATCTTATTCCTGCCGTTTTGATCATTCTCACATGGAGGATTATTTATAACTCCTTAGGTTTTGGTTTTTATGGCGGTGATATGTACGCTGACCCTATTAGAAGCCCATTGGCTTTTTTGCAGTCAGTCATCGAAAATGGACCGGTTGTATTTGCTGACATCTGGGGTTTGTCGCTTACAGATATTTCAGTGACTTTTTCACAGGCGATACGGATTAAGATCGTTTGGATAACAACAGCTTTTTCTGTTTTTGTTGTAATTATGATCTTGCCATTATTGAGAAAAAACCAACTTGCCAGATTCTGGTTTTTAGCTATGGCAGGTTCATTGGTAGTTTCCTGTTCAGCCATGTTTAGCAGGACTTTGCTTTTCGCAGGTATTGGTGGTTTCGGTTTAATAACTCTGTTTATTCACGATATAATTAAGAATACAGACTGGACGTTAAGAACAAAGGCATGGCGGATCCCTGCAAAGATATTTTGCCTATTTCTTGTGCTCGCTCATATTCCAATAACTATTGCTGCTCGTTTGGCTTCTCCTGCAATGATCGATATGATGGTTAAGAACATATGCGCAGGTATGAGTACGAAGTGGTCGCCTGATTTCAAGGACAAAGATGTAATATTGGTCAACTGTCCTACAGTTTTGTCTTGCATGATGAATCCTTATTATAATTCTTATCACAAACAACCTTTCCCCAGATCGATGTATATGTTGTCTATTGGCATGGAAGGTATTGAGATTATTCGTCTTGACCAAAAACGTCTTTTAGTTAAAGCTCCTTCTGGCAATCTTATGAGATTTGAGCGTAAAGATGATATGCACATTGCCAATGTATTTGATGCGGTTAATGGAATTGTCCGCGGCAAAAAATTTCCGATGCAGCCAGGTCAATCGGTGACAACCAGAAAATTTACTGCTGAGGTCATCGCTGTTGATGATACTTCAATGCCGGCAGAGGTGTTATTTACTTTTGATCAGGCATTAGAAGAAAGTGGATTGTACTGGCTTTGGTTTAACTGGCGCGATGGACAATATCATGAATTTGAAATCCCGGAGACAGGTCAAAGTGCCCCGATTCCAGCTATTCCAGAGGCTTCTTTGGCTGATGCATTAAGATTTATAATGCAATCGTTTTAAGCATTTGAGGCTTTTTTTGGCGAGAAAATCGCAGAATTTCAAAAAAACATTTATTTTATCCGTCTGTTTTACTGAACATGTTGACTTACAAGCAGCTATTGTATAGACTACGCGGGTTGGTTCTTTTGTCATTTTTATGGAGATTTATGACGGATAAACGAGAAGAATGTGGGGTTTTCGGGATATTTGACGACCCGGAGGCTGTCCAGAAGACCTATTTCGGCTTGCACAGCTTGCAGCATCGCGGCCAGGAATCGGCAGGAATAGCTTCCAGTGACGGTGAGCACATAAAATGCTTCAGCAGCATGGGACAGGTAAGCAGGGTATTCCGTTCAGGACGCGGAGTACTTGAGAAATTGACCAATCCCATGGCTATCGGCCATGTACGCTACTCTACCTCGGGTTCGAGCAATCCCATGAATGCCCAGCCGTTCCTTGCCGAATACTCACAGGGACAGATTGCGCTCGCCCACAATGGTAATCTCATCAACGCGTCACTGCTGCGGGACGAGTACGAAGCATACGGCCACATATTCAAATCGACAAACGACACAGAGATAATCGTTCACCTCATGGCAAAGCCCTCGCATATAACAAAACAGAACCCCCTCGGCCATGTCCTCCGGCATCTCCAGGGTGCCTACTCGCTTCTGTTCCTTTTCTCCGACAGGATAGAAGCCGCACGCGATCCTTTCGGCATACGCCCCCTGAGCATTGGCAAAACCAAAAACGGCAAATACTGCTTCGCCAGTGAGACATGCGCATTGGATGCGATTGACGCTGAATATGTCCGCGACGTTGAACCAGGTGAGATCGTCACCCTCAGCAATAAAGGTTTACAAAGCAGATTCTTCATGGACCCGGGAACCGTCACACCTGGACACTGTATCTTTGAGCATGTTTATTTTGCCAAACCGACCAGCAAAGTCTTCGGCGAAAACGTACATGAAGTCCGCAAACGAAGCGGCGAACAATTAGCAAAAGAATACCCCGTCGAAGCCGACGTCGTAATACCCATCCCTGACTCCGGAACATCCGCCGCGATAGGTTACGCAAGGCAAAGCGGCATACCTTTCGACATGGGTTTCGTCAGGAGCCATTACATAGGACGTACATTCATCTCGCCGACACAGGACATGCGCGACATAGAGGTCAAGCTAAAGCTCTCCGTCTGCAAAGATGTAGTAGACGGCAAACGCGTCGTAGTCGTCGATGACTCCGTCGTTCGCGGAACAACCACTAAAGGAAAAATAAGATCCCTGCGTCATGCAGGAGCCACCGAGATACACATGCGGGTAGCATGCCCCCCCGTCGCTCATCCTTGTTTCTATGGCGTCGACTTTCCAACGAAGGACGAACTTCTCGCCAATAATCACAAAAAAATGGAAGATATCGCCAAACACCTCGGAGCCGACAGCATCGGATATATTTCACTTGACGGATTGCTCTCGTGCGTTTCACTGCCGCCGGACCATTATTGTACCGCCTGCTGGAGCGGAAATTATAAGATACCCGTAAGTTCCGTAGTCAATAAATTCGCTATGGAGCGACACCAGATGCAGCTTTTCGATAGTACCGATTAAAGAACCCCGATGGAGTCACGGATGGCCAGATCAAAAGAAGATTATGTCAGTTATGAAAACTCCGGCGTCAGCATCGACGCAAATGACCAAATGGTCACCCGCATAAGCAAGTGCGTCGCCAGCACCTTCGGCCCGCGCGTAATAGAACTCGAAAACGGATTCGCCGGACTTTTCCGATTGGACTACGACGAAAAACTCTTCAAACGCAATTACAAAAGCCCCGTACTCGTTTCATGCACCGACGGCGTCGGCACAAAGATAAAGATCGCCCAGATGATGGACAAATATGACACTGTCGGCATCGACCTCGTCGCAATGAGCGTAAACGACATGATCGTTCAGGGCGCAGAACCCCTCTTCTTCCTCGATTACCTCGCCGTCAACAAGCTCGTACCCGAAGATATCGCCGGCATGGTCGAAGGCGTCGCAGCCGGTTGCAAAATGTCAGACTGCGCACTCATCGGAGGCGAAACCGCCGAAATGCCAGACATATACCGCAAAGGCGAATTTGACATGGCAGGCTTCGCCGTCGGAGTCGTCGAACGCGACAGGATCATCACCGGCGACAAAGTAGAAAAAGGAGACGTCATACTCGGCCTCGCATCCAGCGGCGTACACAGCAATGGATTCTCACTCGTCCGCCATATATGCTTCAAGCAAGCCAAACTAAAACCAACCGATCGCCCCGACCAACTCAAAGGTGCTGCCATCGGCCAGACCCTCCTCGAACCGACCCTCATTTACGTCAAACCAATCGTCAAGCTCCTGCGCCAATATAAAGTCAAACAAGTCGTCCACGCCATGGCCCACATAACCGGTGGCGGACTCGTCGGCAACATCCCGCGCGTCCTCCCCGGCAATTGCGACGCCGTCATCCGCAAAGACGCCTGGCCCGTACCCGACATCTTCCCGTTCCTCCAGGAAACCGGCCCCGTCAGCGAAGAAGAAATGTACCGAGTATTCAACATGGGGATCGGCTACGTCCTCGTCGTCGCACCAGACTTCGCAAAATCCATAAAAAAGAAACTTGCCCGCTATGGCGAAAAAGTTTATAGAATAGGAACTGTAAAAAGCGGCACCGGCAAAGTCATTCTCAAATAGGCACTGCCATGGAAAACTTGCCCGAAAAGATTCGCGGAGCCGGGTTGATGGACATAAGACCCGCCGCAGCCGCTCCCATCGCTGCCGGCCTGTACCTCACATTAGCAGCGTATCTTTATAACCCTTATTTAGACTCATTTGCGCCGATCGACTTCTTCTTCCTGTTAAATTCAGCCATCGGAGCATTAGGCTGCTTCGTAATAACAATGCGTTGGGTCAGCGTCTTCTGGGCCGCCCTCCTGGCAGGTGCAGTCTATAGCTTTTCACCATACGCCCTCGCCTTTGCTGCATACCATCCCTTCGCCGGACTTGCCATTGCCGCAACGCCCTGGCTCTTCACTCCCGCCACCTTCTGGCGACATCGCCACAGAAGCACTCAAACACCCGCCAATCGCCGCGAAACAATACCAGTCGCAATCGTCACCGCTGCCCTGTTCATTCTACCTTTCATCGCCATAGCCGCCGCCTTCTGGACATTCGCCCAACCCTGGGCAGGCCCATTTTTCCCCCTGCCGAAAAATCTCAACCCCGAACAAACAAATATCATCACGCTAATAACCCCCACGGCCCTCGACTCCCATTTCGCATTCAGCTTCTACCACCTCCCCCTCGCCGCCGCCGTAATGGGCCTGTTCATGTACATCTCCGTCCACCGCCTCGGCCCCCTGCTCGCCGCCGTCGCAGGCCTGATACTCGCTTACTGCGACCCCATCTTACAAACCAGCCCAGTCGTATGGGGACTTGTCCCGATGCTGTTCATGTCCGTACTAATCGGCCTCGGCATAGAAGGACTCGCGCTCGCATCAAGAGCCGACAAAAAATGGGTAATGCTAAGTGTCATCGCCATGCTGTATCTAACCGTATTCACATCATGGCACGGCTACTATATAGCTGCCGGAATGTACGGACTTGGCACTGCAATAACACTATCCATATTTCTAATGGCAAAAAATAACATCCGCCTCCACCCCCTAAGATGGGCACTGCTAACCGTCGCATTCGCAATAGACATAACCCTAACCGCCCAACTAATAATCGATCATCTCCGCTAATTCATAATTCAAAATTACTTCTGCGGTATTTCCATATCGAGCTCCGCAAGTACCATCTTCATATCTTCCCACACCTTGCGTCGATTATCATTTGAGTAGTTACGCAGCAGATACGCCGGATGATACGTCGGCATAAACTTGATCGGCTCAGCGTCCGGCGACGTATAATATTCATGAAATCTTCCGCGAAGCTGCCCTATCCCTTTGTTCGTATCTAATAGCGTCTTAGCCGCGTGTGCCCCAAGCGCGACGATAACTTCCGGCTCGATGATCTCCAACTGCCGCTTAAGAAAATGCAGACAACTTGCGATCTCATCCGGTTTCGGGTCGCGGTTACCCGGCGGGCGGCACTTGAGTATATTGCAGATAAAAACTTCCGACCTGTCAAGGCCCATAGCGTTTATTATATTACCCAGCAGCTTACCCGCCCTGCCGACGAACGCAAGACCCTGCGCATCTTCATCGGCTCCGGGCGCCTCACCGACAAATACGATCCGAGCATCCGGATTCCCCTGCCCCGGCACCGGATTGGTCCGCTGAGATCCGATCTGACACTCACAGCACCCCGCAACTTCCGCCGCTATCTCTTTCAACGCCTCAGCCTTGTCCGTATCAGCATCGGCATACTCGCAATTGCAAGTACTGCCCTTCAAGACGAAGTCGCCAGTAAAAAACGAATCCATCTGAAGATGCTGCCGAACAGCCTTTTTCAAGTCAATATCTTCCATACACCGATTCTAACCGGCCCCAACCCCAATTGCAATAATAAATGAGCAGCCACACTCCCACAACTCAACAGCCCCCTGACACATCCTATGAAGCCAGATGTGTCAACGTTGATTTTTCTACGGTCCCGACCACTGCTCGCCCATAACTGCAAAGTCATGCAAATCAACTATACCATCGCCGCCGGGCGGAGCAATATCATAGCCCGGATTATTCGAGAGCCAATAGGCAATCATTGCCGTCAGGTCATCGATATCGACTGCGCCGCCGGCGTCAAAGTCCGCCGAGGCTTTCCACACCTGCCAACTTCTCTGGGCTGTCATCACGCTCTGCCGCAAGCCTTCATCCCGCACCAAGTCCGTTTGATCCGTCACCAAAACCGTCAGTGTCTGTGCTGTATTTGGAAGCATATGATCCGCGGGAATTAAATTCGGGTCATCAGCGCCGGGGACCGGCACTCCATCGACTTGCCAGCTTATCTCAAGTGTATTCGGCATCGGTTGCTGACAGACAACCGAAAATGAATCGTACCCCGAGATCAAGCCGGAACCTGATGGGATGATCTGGTCGATCAGAGAAACCTCATTGTATGTGCTGAATATAAACTGCTCGTTGTTGATTGGCCCGAAAGGAACGCCAAGTACCTTCATTTTGGAATTGTCCGTCGGACGGTAGATCCCGTACTGATTATAATATGCCCCCTCGAACGTATCGACTTCGGGCAGGTTCAGCCAACGGTACCATTTAAACTGTCCGGCGGCTTGCTGGGCGGCAGTATAGACACTGATATTTACCTCGGATGGTTCGGAGCCGGAATACGTCGTACCGTCACTGTAATGGTATTCGTCGGCCAGATCGGCAAATGAATGACCAAACTCATGCAGCGCCAGTTCTACAGCACCCGAATTGCCCCCGCTGAGGGTAGCCAGATCGGCATATCCGGCGCCGCCGTAACGGGTCGTGTTAGCCAGAACAAGCACCAGATCGGTTGCGGGAGCATTGGACGCGGCGGTCCAGGCCTTGGTATAATCGACACAGAGCAGACGGGGGATACCGCTACAGTCGAATGCCATATCCAGGGCTGTGTCGCGGTAGATGCTCAGGTCCGGTTCATCGACGCCGGATTCATTACTGATGACCTCAACCACATGGACATTGAAAAAAGACGCGTATTGCTGCAGCGGCCACTCCTGAAAAAAGTTGTCAATGACGTTATTGACATGCTGCCAATACAGCCCTATCTCGCCGGAGGTGTAACCGTCTCCGACGCAGACCAGATTGATCCGGTTATCGACAGGACCGTTATCGATCAGGGTATAGGACAGGTAAGGCGGCGGCGGTGCAGCAAGCATCTGAGCCGAAACCGACGGCATATCGACGACCACCTTGCCACCGGTAAGTGAGCCGTTTTCCATATAATCGTAATAAACCGGCATCGTTGAGCCTAAGGACTCGGACAGGGCCTGGAGGTGTTCAGAGACCGCCTGTACACGACTAAGTGCCATTTCATCCTGTGCTGCTGAAGCTGTCGCGATCATCACCGACAGCATAATGCCGATGATGATGTTAGCGCGAATATGCTTAAACGACTTGGTGCGTATCACATTACCCTCATTCCTTTAGGCTCAATAAGAAAATTTGTAATACAAGCAAAAATATCTGTTTTTCAAGTCAATATCTTCCATGCCGAAGATTCTAACCGGTTCCTGGCCAGAATGCAATATGCGGGCCTTTGGCCTGAGAGAGTTGAAAGTAGAAAGTAGAAATTGGCTTCGATTGGGTTTGGATTGGGTCCGTATTGGGTTCGAATTGGGTTCGTTTTGGGTTCGTATTGGGTTTGCTTTGGGTTCGTTTTTGGGGTGGTGGTTTCGGTATAACCTGCTGTAAATCATTGTTATTTCATGAGTTAGGGTGGGGGCCTGGTTGTTGAAATTGGGTTCGTTTCGCGAAATTAGGTTTTTGGCGTTGGATTTTCCTGGAAATTGGCGGATATTGTCCGTTTGAACCATGAAGGCCATAAAGAGCACGAAGAATATTTAATTTTGAATTCTTAATTATCAATTTTAATTACTTATTCTATCCTGATTGTTATGTGAGCATTATACGAAGTTCAGTGTTAGAAGTCAAGGGAATTTGTATTTATTTTTGACAGGATAACAGGATATATAATTATTGTTTTTAACTACAACAACCCTTCGACTGCGCTCAGGGCAGACGGGGATAAAAAGTTGATCTACAAGGATTTGGAATTTCGTCTTTTTAATGAGGATTTCTTGACAAAATCTTAGCCTTGTCAATTGTCAAATCTATATTTTACAATATCTGACTGGATCAGAGAGTTTCTTTACTTTGTCTTCTTTAACAGCCCTTTTAAGCCATGTATTAAGTTGGCCTTTCAAAACGTCAATTTCTTTAGCCAAATCATCAGTTGATGTAGGTGAATTCAAATTAGCTAAAATTAAAGGTAGTACAGCCTCGTAAACAGACTGACCCGAAATACCCTGATCACTCTTTTCAACTACCTCTTCGACAAGCTTAATACTTTCATCTGCTTGTTTGCTTGGTTTCTTTTCTGGTGTGTCAAATAGTGTCCTGTTTTGCTGTTTTTTAAAATCACGGTCTTTTGACACAATTTTTTCAAGTTGCTTATTCAATTTCTTTTTCTTGAGATCCTCTGGCCATTCAATCGCACCTAAATCTAACAGTTTTGTATTACCACTCGGAGCGTCCTCTGAGATTCGCACAAAAACTGGTAAAGGATCATCACGTTTCAATTCTTCCTTTGCACCCGCCCACGTCCCTCCGTTATTGAATTCCGCGCTAACCACTAATCCGTAATCAGCAAGTGCATACAATAATTTGTTTCGAGCCATAGCAGTTCCAACAGTAAAATGAGCATTAGGATGATAGGGGGATATCAAAAGTAAACGTCCATCAGCAATAGCATTTCTGGCATTACGCTCTGTACTCGTCCTAAGTAGATTTTGTGCTAAAACACCAATAACTGTACCATTCGCATCAAGAGCAGCATTCATAGCTATCTGGTCAACACCACGGGCTCCACCAGAGACTACAGGCATATTGTTATACGCACAAAAATCACCAACTTCTCTGGCGAAATCTTCTCCTTCTGAATTAACATTTCTTGAACCAACAATTGCAACACCTCCGCCTTTTAAAAGAGAACGCTCACCCACACCAAACAACAAGGGAGGAGCTTTTTCTTTCAGGTGGTTTTTGTATCGCTGCGGATAATCTTGATCGCTACGGCTAATTATCCAAATGCCGTTCTGATTCCAGTTCTCTACCGAAAAACCAAGCTGTACTCCACGATCCAATAGAGCTTGCAAGCGTTCAAATGATATTTTTGTTTCTTCTGCTAAACTAGAAATATATTCCCGGTTTAACAATGCTTCCGGACGTAATTGTCTCTCTAATAGCCACCTTACAACACTTGAATATTCATGCTGTGTAAGAATTTTAACAGAGCGGTCCTTTCCTAATATTCCGCAAAGCAGAATGATTGTTTTTGTATCATCTGTTAAAAAATTACTCATCTCTTTTAATCCATTCTTGGAGAATTTAAAGCTAAAGCCAAAGGGTAAACGCTCTGGCAACCCTCTTGACGAAGAAGAGCCGAAGCAACGGTAAAAGTCCACTTTGAATCAACCATATCATCTACAAGAAAACATGGCCCATAAGATTCTTCTTCTAAATCCACTCTAAACACACCATCTAAATTTTGAGCTTGTTGAAAGCTGTTTTCCATTTCTTTCTGTGGTCGGTTATCTCTGGTTTTTATTATACAATCTATAAACGGAAGATTCAAGGCGTCTGCCAATCTTTGTGCAAAATCCGGGACTAATTCAGGATGGTTATTGGATGGAATACAGGTAAGCCACACAGGAGCTGACAAAGGGCTCCATTGCCTGATCATTTCAACGCAAGCAGTAACTAGTTCGTCCGAAAAATTCCCAGTTTCATATTTCCCAGAAGCCACTAACTGCCCCCAACCCGCATCCCGCCATAAACTCAAAGCACGGCCTGTTTCTGCTCTTAAATTTGCTGGAATAGACCCCTTAAACTCATAGAGAGGCATTGCGCCATAAGATGGCCATCTTTTTCTTGGTTCTATTGGCTGATAACTACGCCTTAAAAAAATTGCGGCACGATTTGCTAAACAATCATCAATGTCTTCTGAAAGCAGCAAGTCACTATTACAATTCACACACTTGCCACATGCATGAGGATCAGGGTCATCTAATGCTTGTTCAAGGAACTCCATAAGGCATCCCTCATGGTGCATGTAGTCTCCCATCTGTCGTTGTTCATTCCTGCGTGTTTCTAAAATAGAATCTACATATTCCTGATTGACACTATACGATGAAGCTGCTGCGGTGACACGCCATTTTGAATCTATCTTGGTTACTGGAGAAGGTGACTCCACTGTTAAAAACTTTAATGTCTTAGTAATTTGAGATTGTTTTAAGTTTAGATTTGACTGCATAGCCGGAACTGATAAACCATCATTTGAGTCGTCCAAAGTGTCCAGTATTTCAGAAATATGTTGCTGAGGAGGAAAAGCACTACGAATAAAAAAATCTGCAATGTTATCATCCTCTTCACCACAAAGCAAAATGCCAAAGGCTTGATCTACTGCCCGTCCAGCTCGTCCAACCTGCTGATAGTAATGCACGACAGAGGAAGGTCTTTGGTAGTGAATAACAAAACCTATGTCTGGTTTATCGAAACCCATGCCTAAAGCAACAGTAGCAACTAGCACTTTCAGTTCGTTATTAAGCAACTGCTGTTCGAGTTGTTCACGGGCCGAGACACCTGCTTGGGTATCAGATACACCTGCATGATAAGCTTGAGCAGAAATCCTATTGATCCGTAGCCACTCTGCCACGCGTTCAGCATCACGCTGCGTTAATGTGTATACGATCCCGCTACCTGGCAATGAAGAGATTGTTTGTGCTAACCATGCCATCCGTGCGGCAGGATTTGGCATAATAATATTTTGGAGTTTAAGACTCTCTCTAACAAGTGGCCCCCTGATGAGATTGATGTCATTGCCAAGCTGACTTCTAATATCATTTACAACCCTGTCATTTGCAGTTGCTGTTGTGGCAAGAACCGGCACATTAGGAGGAACTGCCTGAAGCACTCGAACTATCCGTCGATAATCCGGTCTGAAATCATGTCCCCAATCTGATATGCAATGGGCCTCATCAATTACGAATAAACCAACCCTTGAAGCAATGTGGGATAAAACATTTTCCCTAAAATCTACATTTGCCAGACGTTCAGGAGATATCAAAAGAATATCAACCTTGTTGTCCAGCAAGTCTTGCTGAATAGATTCCCAATCATCTGTATTGCTACTGTTGATTGTTTCGGCTCTAATCCCAATTCGCCCAGCAGCTTCAAGTTGATTACGCATCAGTGACAGCAAAGGAGATATTAATAAGGTTGGCCCTTTCCCCTGATCACGCAAAAGTTTGGTGGCAAGGAAATAAACCATACTCTTACCCCAGCCAGTTCGCTGCACTACAAGAGTTCTTTGGCAATCTAAAAGTCGTTCAATACTTTCCCATTGTCCAGTACGAAAATTAGCTTCCGGATCATTTAACGCTGTTCTTAAGAACTCTAATGCTCTTTCTTTCATAAAATACCGCAAGCCTTTCCATGCCTTAAAATCTCATTCAAATTAAAGTAATTCCCCCACGGACAGGAGCGATTGTAGGTGTTTCGTTCTGGATTGCAAGGAAAATGCCCAAATTCGCAATTTCTCTTTACATTCTATCAAAATGGCTTATAATATCATTAGAAAAACTGTAAGGAACCGCATGGATTCGGTGCCTAAAGCATGCGGGAATGACAGTTGAGAGCGGCGGAATAGGGTATTATAATGAACACGGAATCCATCAAAATATTCTGCGATCTTGTGGAGTTGAAGAACTTTTCCAAGACCGCGCGCGCCCACGGCATCAGCCAGTCGGCTATCTCACAGCAGTTAGCTCAGCTCGAAGCCGGGCAAAAATGTCAACTCATCAACCGCAAAACTCGGCCCATTTCGCTGACATCGGCTGGGGCGTGTTACTACAAAGCCTGCAAGGACATACTCAAACGCTGCGACCAGCTCCAGGGAGAACTCACCGCTATCTCCAGCGCGACGCCTGCGATAATAATAGCTGCGATCTACAGCATCGGCGTCACCAGCTTGCAACCGTATATAAAGCGTTTCATAGCGCAATACCCCACCACAAAGCTGACCGTCGAATACCTCCGATCCGAAGATATCTATCAGCGACTCCTCAGCAGCGAGATCGATATCGGCATCGTCGCTTGCCCCCACAAGGACCGGCACCTGGATACCTTGCCCTTCGAGAGCGAACCGCTCGTTTTTGTGAGCAGTCCGCAAAACCCGCTATCGCAGTTCGCCGAAATCGATATACGCAAATTACAAGGCCAGCGTTTCGTAGCATTAGGCGATTGCCCCACCCGGGCATGGATCGACAGCATACTGGCCCGCTATAACGTAACGGTCGACCGCGTCTTGGAAATCGACAATATCGAGACGCTAAAACGCGCTGTCGAGCTCGATTCAGGCGTAGCGATCCTGACGGAACCGGCTGTGCGAAACGAACACCAAAGCGGATCGCTGCGGGCAATACGTTTTTTAAATGAGAATTTCACCCGCCCCGCCGGTGTAGTAGTCCGCAAAAACGGCAAACTAGGCCATGCGGGCAGACACCTTGTCGAATTGCTGCAGAAAGTAGCGGCGAGTGAGTTTTGAGTCTTGAATTATGGGTTTTTTTGGTTATAATAAGACGATATGGCAGAAATAGATGAAAAATCAGTTGGTATCGTCGAAACGCAGATGGTGCGGATAGTAAACGAGTCCGAGCCGCTAAAGCTCGAATGCGGCAAGAGACTTGCGCCTATCGACGTAGCGTATGAGACATACGGGACGATCAACGAAGCCGGTGATAACGTGGTACTGATATGCCATGCGCTTAGCGGTAATGGGCATGTTGCCGGCTATAACAGCGAAGACGAGGATAAGCCGGGCTGGTGGGATATGATGGTCGGGCCTGGTAAGGGGATCGATACCGATAAGTATTTCGTTGTCTGTTCGAATTTTTTGGGCGGGTGCAGCGGAACGACCGGGCCCTGCTCGACAAACCCTAAGACGGGAAAATCGTACGGACTGGATTTTCCATTTATAACTATCGCCGATATGGTCAAGGTCCAGAAGCTGCTGCTCGATAAGCTCGGCGTCAAGGAAATATTAGCGGTCATCGGTGGGTCGATGGGCGGAATGCAGGTTTTGGAATGGGCGATCGAATATCCGGATTTTGTGAGATCGGCAATACCTATCGCTACGACTACGCGGCTGGGCGCACAGTCTATAGCCTTTGATGCTGTCGGACGCAACGCAATATTGAATGATCCGAATTTTGCCGACGGCCAATACGAAAACGGAAACGGGCCCGACAGGGGTCTTGCGATGGCGCGGATGATCGGGCACATAACGTATCTTTCCGAATTAGGGATGCACGAGAGATTCGGCCGGCAACTGCAAAGCGCCGACAATTACAGCTACGATTTCAACTCTGAATTCACGGTCGAGTCCTACCTTGACCATCAGGGTCAGTTGTTCGTGGAAAGATTCGATGCCAACAGCTATCTGTATATAACCAAGGCGATGGATTACTTCGACCTGACGAAGGATTTCGGAACGCTTAACAATGCTTTCACGAATATCGAGTCGAGATTTCTCGTGGTGGCGTTCTCCAGCGACTGGCTCTTTACACCGGCCCAATCGGAAGCTATCGTAAACGCTCTGGCGGCGAACAATAAGGATGTCAGCTTCTGCGATGTCGTTTCGCCTTACGGCCACGATGCGTTTCTGTTGGAACCGGAAATATTAGGCTCCCTGATAAGTGGTTTTATGGAGGCTACGCATCGGCCCGATATCGATCGCAAGGAGCAGATAGAGCCGCCGAAAACCTATCGCGCGTTAAGTCACATTGAGTTGGCCAGGCGAACGCGTATCGATTACGAGTTGATCGAATCGCTGATAGAGCCGAACAGTACGGTTCTGGATATCGGCTGCGGCGACGGAGAACTTCTGGCGGGTTTGAGAGCGGATAAAAATGTTAACGCCAAAGGCATCGAGCTCGAACAGGATCAGGTACTTGCCTGCGTAGCAAAGGGACTGCCAATCTTACAACACGATATCGAACTCGGCCTTAAAAACTGCGACGATAAATGCTTTGATTATGTGATACTCTCGCAAACGGTACAGACTCTTAAGAACCCGGAAATTGCGTTTAACGAACTGCTGCGTGTCGGCAAAAAAGTTATTGTAAGTTTTCCGAATTTCGCCCACTGGCGGTGCAGACTGCAACTGTTTTTCACCGGTCGAACGCCGAGAACAAAACAACTGCCCTTCCGCTGGTACAACACGCCGAATACGCATTGCCTTTCGCTGAAAGATTTCGAAGCCTTCTGCAAAAAACTCGGCGTAAGCATCGAAAAGAAAATACCCCTCACGAAAAAGAGACTAATACCAGCCAAACTCCTGCCCAATCTCTTCGCCGAACAGGTCATCTACGTCACCAGCAAAGAATAAAACTATTCCAAGGGCGACCTCTGATATCACTGGCAGGCTTTTAGTGCTTGGGCGAAGTCTGCTATAATGTCGTCTATGTATTCGGTACCGACCGAGACTCGGACGTAATCGGCTGTGACGCCAGCTTGGTTTTGTTCTTCTTCTGTTAGTTGCTGGTGCGTCGTTGTGGCTGGGTGAATCACGAGGGTCTTGCTGTCGAGGACATTTGCAAGGTGGCTTGCTAACTTTACGCTTTCGATGAATTTTTTACCGGCTTCTTGGCCGCCTTTGATACCGAAACCGAGGATCGCGCCCTGGCCGTCAGGAAGATATTTTTTGGCCCTTTCATAATCGGGATGCGAAGGCAAGCCGGGATAATTTACCCATGTAACTTCGGGCTGGGTTTCGAGCCACTTTGCAAGGGCAAGAGCGTTTTCACAATGACGCGGGACGCGCAGGTGTATGGTCTCCAAGCCCTGGATGAACAGGAACGCATTGAACGGTGACATGCAGCCGCCCATATCGCGGAGGAACTGGACCCTTGCCTTGATGATATAGGCGATCGGGCCAAGGGCTTCTACATATTGCAAACCGTGATAACTAGGGTCAGGTTCGGTCATCTCGGGGAACTTACCGTTCGTCCAGTCGAAATTGCCGGAGTCAACGATGACGCCGCCGATGCTGGTGCCGTGGCCGCCGATAAACTTCGTACAGCTATGGACGACGATGTCGATGCCATGCTCAAACGGGCGGAACAATATCGGAGAGGTTACGGTGTTATCACAAATGACGGGGATGCCGTTATCGTGAGCGACTTTGGCGATAGCTTCATAGTCGAGCACATCGTTCTTGGGGTTGCCGATGCTTTCAAAGAATATTGCTTTGGTGTTGTCCTTGATCGCCTTTGCGAAATTCTGCGGGTCGCCGGGATCAACGAAAGTAACGTCAATACCGAGCTTCGGGAACGTCTGACTAAACAGGGTATAGGTTCCGCCATAAAGCGAATTGGATGATACGATATGCTGGCCGGATCTGCAGATATTGAGAATAGCGGTATTGATCGCCGCCATCCCGGAACTGAAAGCAAGGGCTCCGACGCCGCCTTCCATCGCGGCTATTCGCTTTTCGAGAACGTCGGTCGTCGGGTTCATCAGCCGCGTATAGATATTGCCGAACTCCTTAAGGGCAAAGAGGTTGGCTGCGTGATCGGTATCCTTGAAAACATAGCTGGAGGTCTGATAGATCGGCACCGCCCTGCTGAGAGTATCCTGATCGACATCGTGTCCTGCATGAAGAGCGAGTGTATTTAGGTGATAATTAGTTTCCTGAGCCATAGTTTACATCCTTTCCAGTTTGTCGTTGAAAACTTGTCAGATTTTACAGCACGGGATTTTAGCTAAACCAACTGTCAATGTCCATACAAAAGAATGGAAAATACCCTTCTACAGGATAATTTCGGCGAGTTTGGCAGGTTCGACACGGAAAATTGAGCCTTTACCCTCAAAAAAACCATGCTCAGCGATCATGTGGATGTTCAGATCGGTCCAGCGGATCGTTCGTCCGGTTTTGTCCCTGACGGTCGTGATACGCTTGAAAAACTTACCCGGATGGGGCCATGGGCATATTATCGAGCCCTTATCGTCACGGGCACATACCTTGAGAGAATCGTCTGCATCGACCCATGTACCCAGACCCGGCGCAGCTAATTCGGTCAACTCTTGCATACGCGCGGCAATATCCTCTGCGGTAAAGCCCAGCCGCTGAACTTCGGCAAGGTCACTGTCTATGATCTCCTGATATGAACGGTTATCATGACCGAGGAACCCGCCTGAAACGATCCTTGACGAGCTAAGCATATCATCGAGTATTTTTTGTTCCGGAGATTCTTTCATATTCTACTGCCCTGCCGATCATTAAAACTTATCGAAATAAATCTTTTCTTCCGGCACACCGATGTTCATCAGTACCCTTATAGAAGCATCGATCATACCCGGACTTCCGCAAAGATACGCCTCATAATCATCCGCATCCGGGATTTGCCGCTGGACCGCTTCAGTAACGAGGCCCGTCTGGCCTTTCCAATCGGTATCACCCGCGTTAGCAACTACGGGAACATAACTAAACCCCTGCAAACGCGATTCGAAACTGCGCATGGGTTCTGTCAGGAACAGATCGGCTGGAGTATTGCCGCCGAAAAAGTATATCGCCTGCCGCTGCGAACCGGTGTTTTTCATGTGATTTAGAATAGACTTAAACGGTGCCATACCGGAACCGCCGGCTATGAATATCATCGGCGCATCGGTATCCGAAAGCCTGAAATCACCGTATGGACCGTTTATCTTAACATTAGCGCCAACCTTAAGATGATCAAAGCACCAGGTGGTACAAATCCCATTGGGAACAAGACGAATGATCAACTCGATGATATTCTTCTCAGCAGGGTCCGAGGCGATCGAATAGGCGCGGTAAACCTCTTCCGAACTGCCCTTGTAGCGGGGACACAGGAGTTGAACGTACTGGCCCGCGACGAAGTCTATTTCGCAAGGTTCGGTAAGTTTCAGGCGAAACTGCTTTATATCATAAGTAAGATCGGCAATGTCAGTACAGACCGCATCGTATTCCTTGATAGCCAAAAGCTCGTCGGGTATCTCTATACAAATGTCATTGCGAATCTTTACCTGGCAGGAAAGGCGAATATCATCATGGACCTCTTCGGCGGTCAGAAACGGGGTCTCGGTAGGCAGCAGTAAGCCAGCCCCTTCAATCGCCTTGACCTTGCAGTAACCGCATGTCCCCCGCCCGCCGCATGCGCTGGGTATGAATATCTTTTCTTCGGCAAGAGCGCCTAACAAAGGCTTGCCGCCCTGAACGGTGAACTGCTTTTCGCCGTTGATATCGATCTGGCAGGGACCATAGTTGACGATGTAACGCTCGGCAATGACCAAAAGCAATGCAAGGGCCGCACCGATGGAGCTTATAATTAAAACCGCAATTATAATCGAGAAAAAAGTCACTGGAGCACTCCGGTAAAACCAATGAAGGCAAGTGCCATCAGCCCCGCAATGATCAGCGTTATCCCTGGTCCCTGAAGGCCCTGCGGAATGCGCCCCGCTTTGAGTTTCTGCCTTATTCCCGCCATTGCAAGGATCGCCAGCATCCAGCCGAGGCCGCTTCCTAAACCGTAACCGACAGTAGCGATAAAGGAATAATCACGGATAACCATAAAAAGCGATGTTCCTAAGATCGCGCAATTAACGGTTATTAGCGGCAGGAAAATTCCAAGATTCTGATATAGCGTCGGCGAATAGCGGTCAATGACCATCTCAACGAACTGAACGAACGCGGCAATGATGATAATGAAAAGTATGAAGCGGAAGAACTCAAGCCCCAGCCTTTCCAGCACGAAATGATAGGCAAGCCAGTTGATCATCGTAGTACTTGTCATCACGAAGACCACGGCGGTGCCCAAACCGAGGGATGTCTTTACCTCTCGCGAAACAGAGGTAAACGGACACATGCCGAGAAAATACGTTAGCAGAATATTGCTGGTAAAGACCGCGGCGAAACACGTTACCATCGCCTGCCATAATTGTGCCGGTATAGTCATGACGAACTTTCCTCCTTTGGTTTTATCGATCTGAATATCCATATCACACACGCTAATGTAAAGAACGCGCCCGGCGGCATGACCATTATTATCCATTTGTCCCAGTGCGTGCTGAAATAGGGCATGGCAACGCCGAGTACCGTTCCCATCCCGAGAAGCTCGCGGAAAAAGGCTATCGTAAGAAGTAAAGCCGAATAACCCAAGCCATTGGAAAAACCGTCTATCAATGAGGCCAGCGGTTTATTGGAACCGGCGAAGGCTTCGCAGCGGCCCATGATTATACAATTTGTAATTATCAAGCCGACGTATGGGCCGAGGTTGCTGCTCATGTCGGGCCACCAGGCCTTGAGCACAAGATCGACGATTATCACATAGAAGGCTATGATCAAAGTCTGTACCATCATCCGGATATTGCGCGGCGTAAAGTTTCTCAGCAGCGAAACCGTGATACAGCTTAGCGCCATTACCAGCGTCAATGAAATGCACATGACCATCGTATTGAGCACGACATTGGTCACAGCTAACGTGCTGCAGATGCCGAGGATCTGCCTGAAGACCGGGTTGTTCCGCCAGAGACCGTCGGTCATAATTCCCTTCGATGAAACTGAGCCGTTGGGACTCATGAACCCGGCCCCCCTTCCCTGCTGTCCCGCCATTTCGCCAGATCGTCATTGATAAGTTTTTCGAGCCGTCTGCACGTTTGCGTAGCGCCGGTAATGGCATGGACTTCATTACCCGCAAGTTGCGAGCCAAAGGGCCTGATGCCTATCGGCTCACCGGACGGGGCCATCGTTTTGTTTATGAACTGATCGCGGAAGGCAGGCGTTACGATCTCAGCTCCCAAACCGGGCGTTTCATTCTGTTCATAAAAAGCTATACCGGTTATCGTCCTGCCGTCGAGGGCAATGCCAACAATGCCTTTGATCTCCGCCCAGAAACCCTTGCCCGATACGGGTATCGCGTAACCGGCAATTTCGCCGTCATCCATTAATAAACAGGGACAGTCCCCGGAGGAATCGGTAAACTTGATGCGATTGATGAACGTTTCATGCAGTTGCACCGATGTCTTCCCGCCAGCTAAGTTGAAAACATCAAGAACCGCCCTTTCAAATGCCAATTGCTTATTGGCGTTTACAAGATCGCTCGTGTAACCTGCAAAACCGATGATCACCGAGCTGAATACGGCTGTGACTGCGAACATATATACAACGGGATACCAGGGCTTATCTTTCATTGGGTGGTCTCCTCAACTTGCGTCAGGGACTTTCTGCGTTTCGTGTAACTATTGACAGCGTGATCTATGATCGGAGCGAACATATTGCCAAGCAGGATCGAAAACATCATTCCGCCATTAAAAATAGAAAAGTTTCGTATCACCATCGTGCCTGTCGCTATTATTATACCGTAGAAAATACGGCCCGCATTGGTTTTAGGTGAACTGATCGGATCGGTAGCCATAAAAAAGGCCCCGAATAAAAACCCGCCGCCCAACAGTGGCCGCACCGTACCATAGAAACGCGGCACACCAAGAGAAGCCATAATGCCATTGAGCAATATGTATGTGACAATAACAGAGAGTATCGTCGTTCGGCTTGCGGTCTTTGTGTAGAATAGATACGCACCGCCGATGAGAATGAGCAAGACACTGGTTACACCGACAGTTCCGCTAAGACCACCGAAGAATAGACCCTGAACAGATGGGAGCAACTGCCCTGCCTTCATAAGTGCCATAGGCGTCGCCGAAGTCATTGCGTCAGCCGAAGAAACCGTGGACCACTGCGTTAGCGCGCCGAGACCTTCGAGCGATGCCGAAGGCGGCCATATACCCGTCATTGCAACCGGGAAGCAGATATAGACAAAACACCTTCCGGCTATGGCGGGATTGAAAATATTCCTGCCGAAACCGCCGAATACTTCCTTGGAAAAGACAACCGCAAAGACCATTCCCACAATGAGAACGTGCCAGGGTACGTTGGGCGGCATTATAAGGGCAAAGAGTACCGCCGTTACGAAAACGGCTTCGGTGACAGGTTCGCTTCGGTTCCTGCAGAATAGATACTCGGTGATAAATCCGACGAGGCAGCAGACAATTATCGAGACAAACGCCTGCCAGCCGAAAAAATAAACACTGCCCATCACGCATGGAACAGTTGCAAGGACAACTCTCCGCATAGGCGGCTGTTTGCGTAACAAGCTTTTGGCTTTTACGGCATTTGACATGATGGTCATTATAAGCTGTATATCACTGGAAGCAAATGGCTATATAAAAAAAGCGAGAGCAAGCCTTTGCCTGCCCCCACCTCAGATTTCTTTACTCTGCCACGACTTCGAAATCCTCTTTCGCTGCCCCGCATTCCGGGCATACCCAGTCATCCGGCACATCCTCAAAAGTAGTACCCGGGTCTACGCCATTATCGGGGTCACCGATCTCAGGGTCATAAATCCACCCGCAAAGAGTACACTCGTACTTTTTCATTTTGCAACTCCTTCTAAAATTGTGTCAGCGAAATTTAGCTGCTTCATAAACTCACAAGTTTATTATTAAGCAGTATGATGTGGGCCATCTCCTCTTTGATGACGGCATCGACTTTATCCTTGCCGGCTTTTTCGGAGACAAGATCCTTGATCCCGACATAGAACGCGACAGATTCTTTCTCGGCAGCGATAGCGATCCTGAGGATCTCAGTCAGTGATTCGTCGCCTGTCAAATCCTCATCGATGCTCTTTTTGCCCTCCCAGCCGTGGGCATCAGCCATTGACTGCAAGTATAGAACGGCTTCATTGTCAGGGTCAAAAGTTATCGCTTCCTTTTCACCATTGCTAAGCTGCTGCCTCATTTCCGCGAATGTCTCCAGGTGGCCGTCTTCCATAGCTGCAAAATCAGTCAACAATCGCTTTATTTCAGTGTCCGCAGCATGTTCGGCAGCTTTGCGATAGAATTTTGCTCCGTTTCTTTCGATCTCCTCGGCCATTTCAAAAATCTCATCGGCATTAAAACTGATACTCATAGTACACCTCTCTTGATAATTCTAAAATGAAATTGTCTATGCTTTCCACAAACCGTGTAAATTGCAATACGCCCTTATGGTGATCTGCTCGCCTGTGACGCCAAAGCAAGCTACCGGCTCATCGCCCGGCTTTAAGAATTTGCGGCACGTCCTGCCATCAGCGATCATCTCGATCCATTCGATGTAGTGCTTTTCCTCCATAGGATGAAGCACACTGCCGACCTGAACCTTAATACCGCTGTCGGTTCTTTCGATCACGGGGACATGCTTTTCTTTTGCGGCATCGATTGCGTTCTCTGCATAAAGTTTCATCGCCTGGCCGCAGCAGTAAAGCGCGCCTGGGCCTTCATGCAGAACTTCGACGATATTACCGCATTCCTCACACTTGTATATCTCAAGATTCTTAGCCATTATTTATCCTTTCTCCATTTATAATTTCAATCGGTTATTCCCAATTCCTTGTGTTTTTCAAAGATCGCATCAGCCATAGCGTCCAGAGCGATAAAATCACCGTCTTTGGGCACACCCTTAACGATCACAGGCTCTATCAACTCGACTTTCATATTGGAGATCGCGCCGGTTATCTGTTCCACCGTCTTTCCGCCCCAGCCGTAAGAACCTATCACGGAAGCAAACTTCGTTTTGGGCCTGAGGGCATTTGCAAGGATCGCTACATACAACGCCTTAGGGTGCGGGCCAACAAGCACCGTCGGAGTACCGATCACAACGGTCGCCGCGTCAACAAGGGCCATCGCGAGTTTTCCGGAGTCAAGGCTGGTGATGTCGAATTGCTTAACGGTTATGCCCCGCTCGATCAACGCGTCAACGAGGTACTCAACCATCTGACGCGTACTGCCGTGCATCGAAATATACGGCAAAATGACCTCGTTCTTGACATCCTCGGATACCCAGTCGGCATAGGCCTCGGTGATGAACGCCGGTTCGTCATAAACGGGGCCGTGGCTGGGAGCGATCATATCGATATCAAGTTCGCTCACCTTTGCCAGATTCTTGCGGATAGCCGCACGGAACGGCATCATTATTTCGGCGTAATACCGCTTGGCCGATTCATAAACAGTGCATTTATCCCTGACGAAAAGGTCGCTCGTTGCCAGATGCGCACCGAAAAAATCACATGAAAAGAGAATACTATCTTCCTGCAAATATGTCGACATCGTCTCCGGCCAATGCACCCACGGGGTATATACGAACTGCAAAGTCTTATCGCCCAAGGGCAGCGTCTCATTATCTTCAACCTCAATGATACGCTCTGCCTCTATCTCAAGATGGTCGATAAGCATCGAAGCACACTTGGGATTCGTTACGACTTTCGCCTCCGGGTAAAGCATCAGAACGTCCGGAATGGATCCGGAATGGTCCTGCTCGGCGTGGTGACTGATAACATAGTCGAGTTTGTCGACACCGGCATTTACGAGGTTGGCTACGAGTTCATTCGTCTTGGTTGGGTCAACCGTATCGATAAGCGCCGTCTTTTCACTGCCCTTGATCAGGAAAGCATTGTAGCTGGTCCCATCTGGCAAAGGCACAAGTTCATCGAAGAGCCGCCTGTCCCAGTCAACGGCACCAACGGCAAAAACATTTTCTTTCAGTTGTCGCATAGATCAAGTCCTGTCATCTTCTCAATATTTAAGCGTTGGTTTTAATAATTCAATGCATCCAATTCAAAATGAGCCTGCGGATGAGCGCATGCCGCACATGTGTCAGGAGCCTCGGGGCCCTCATGTACATAGCCGCAATTCCTGCAAACCCATCTTACCTTTGCGTTTTTCTTGAAAACGGTACCGTCGTCGATATTCTTTGCAAGAGCCTTGTATCTGTCGCCGTGGCGTTTCTCGGCAACAGCAATGCTTCTGAACACCGAAGCGATTTCCGCAAATCCTTCCTCCTCGGCAATCTTGGCAAATCCAGGGTACATTGTCTCGGTCTCATAATCTTCACCGGCCGCTGCGGCAAGAAGATTGTCCCTCGTAGTACCGATGACCCCCGCCGGGAATGCGCCTGTGATCTCAACGTCGCCGCCTTCGAGGAATTTAAACTCCCTCTTTGCGTGTTCCTTTTCCTGACTAGCGGTCTCTTCGAAGATCGCTGCGATCTGCCCATAGCCTTCCTTCTTTGCCTTACTGGCAAAATAGGTGTAGCGATTCCGGGCCTGTGACTCACCTGCAAAAGCCGCCATCAGATTCTTTTCCGTCTTTGATCCTTTGAGTTCCATGTTGTTTCCTTTCTTTCTAAATGTTACAGTTTTAAAATTACTATTGATTTTCCTGCTTTTCAACACAAAAATTACATATACCTTCAAAATATACAGTTTTTCTCAATATGGTGAATTTTTTGGCGATCTCGTCGGGCGTTTCTATCGCGTCAAAGGGTTCATGGTGGAAATCGATGATCCTCTTGCACTTTATGCATCTGAAATGCTGGTGGTCGCTCATTCCGCCGTCAAACCGCCGCACATCCCCGCTGCCGGGCACAATAAAAGCCACTCCAACCTCGGAAAAGGTCAAAAGCGTCCTGTTTACCGTATCCAGTGAAATATTCGGCAGCCTCTTACGCACCTTCCGGCAGAGCATCTCCGCCGACGGGTGCTCATCGGTCCTGATCAGCTCTTCATAGATCGCAACCCGCTGAGGAGTAACTTTCAGACCGGCTTGGTGACAATTCGACTTAAAAGAATCTAATTTTTCCTGTACTTGATTGTCCGTTACCATGGCTAAACCCTTACAAAAAGACGCCACATACGCATTTACTACCGGTGCTTCTTAATTAGTAGTTATTACTATATAGGTCTCTCTACTATCTGTCAACACCTTTGTTCATTTTTTTTGCATTTACACAAAAAAAACCTGCCAAAGCCACATTATGGCCCAATTACGCGGACACAGCACTAAAGAATGCATGAGAGCCCATTGGGTATTAAAGGGGCACTAACCAAAATCCGATATTCAGTTAATACCTCTTGACTTTCATACGGGAATATTATAGCATTATGATTATGACAAAAGACAAGGTAATAATTTTATTCATAGCCTTGATGTGCGTTGGCCCTTTAACCGGCTCATTCATGGTTATATGCCACGGCGGCGACGGTCACATTACCGTAGAGCCTATCGGCCATGACCATTGCATTTGCCCGGGATCAGAGACCCCTGCCCACCATGATGAGTCCACCAAAGGCTTGGCAAGTGACCACAGCCATTGCACAGATACCCTCGCAGCTTCAAGCGTAGTCATTTCCGTCTCAAAAAAATCTCAACTTGTTAAAAGCTTTGCACAAAATCTTCATCAGAACCCAATTGCCGCCCGCATTGCAACTTCCTGCGAGCATCCTTTTTCATACAACATCGAATTTTCATCCTTTTTTACGCCACTGCGGTCCATAGTCCTTCTGGCGTGATCTTACCCTTCAACTCTCTCGTTTAATTCTTCAAATATTGTCTTAGAGGTGGTCTACCATTTTGGCAATATTAGCGTTAATTGTCTATTATAAGGAATGATATTCATGTGGCATCGAAAATTTATATTCGCTTTGCTGCTTCTCGCGGTTTTTATAATGGGATGTCAGGAACAAAATATGACTGAGATCCATCAAGGCGGTTCTCAAAATATCAATGTGAGCAATTTGGCATCTTCGGCTAAGCCGTTGTCCGAGCAGAAAATTGAAACAGCAGAGATTACCGAGCCCGATGGAGCCTTGACGCTGAGGCAAGCGTTAGCTTTGACCGCAATGAACAATCCCGAGCTTAAGGTATTCTCACTGGAAACCAGAGCCGCCCAAGCCCGCCAATTACAAGCAGGGTTACGGCCCAATCCTAAAGTTGATATTGAAGTGGAAAATGTTGGCGGCACCGGCAAGCTCAGCGGTTTTGACGCCGCCGAGACAACCATTCAGTTAAGCCAGCTTATTGAACTGGGGGATAAGTCTCAAAAACGGGAAAGGGTGGCTTCGTTTGAAAAGGAATTAGCCGGTCTGGACTATCAGAGCAAAAGATTGGAAATTTTCAGCGAAGCGACAAAGGCATTTGTTTTGGTATTGAAAGCTCAGGAAAAGCTTCAGCTATCTAATGAGTTGTTAGATCTCTCCGAGAGATCGTTCGCGACTGTGGAAAAGAGAGTTAATGCCGGAAAAGATTCTCCCGTAGAAAAAACGAGGGGCTCGGTCGCTCTGGCAAATATCAAGATAGCGCATCGCAGGACCGAGCGGAACCTCAAATATGCCAGAAAACAATTGGCCTCATTCTGGGGGCAGGATGAGCCTTTGTTTCAGCAAGCTGCGGGAGATTTAGACAGCATTAAACAATTGCCGCTGTTAGAAGATCTGATCGACCAATTGAAATTGAATCCGCAATACACTCGCTGGGAAGCAGAGATCAGGAAAAGCCAGGCGGTACTGGATTTAGAAAGAGCCAAGGCCGTAGGTGATATTACAATTGGTGGAGGTCTGAGAAGATTTAATGAAACCGATGACAACGCTTTTGTCTTCGGCGTTTCTATTCCTTTGCAAGTCTCTGACAGGAACCAGGGGGCAAAACGAGCCGCGGTTTTTGATCTGGCCAAATCGAGAGAGGAGCAAAGAGCAGCATGGTTAAAACTGCAAAATGAATTTAACAAAACTTACCAGGAATTTATAAACTCATACAGTCAGGCGACATCGCTAAAAAATGAAGTTCTTCCTGGTGCCACTGATATGTTCAAAGCTGCTACAAGAGCATACGAGGAAGGAAAAGTGGATTATTTAAATGTACTGGACGCCCAACGCACACTCTTTGGCGTCAAAAATGAATACATTGAAAACCTTGCTGATTATCATACCGCAAGGACAGATATTGAACGTCTTGTCGGCAACCAAACCGAAACTATAAACATTCCAGAAAGTGAGTATTAATATGAGATCTAAAAAACTTATCATAACAATTGCGGTTATTCTTGCCGTTTGTCTTTGGGGTTATGTAGCAACTCGAAATGCAGATCATGAAGAACACGGGCCGGATGGCCATGCGGAGCACTCTGAACACGAAAGCGAAGATATGCATGCAGGTCATGACGAAGACCAGGGCCATGATGAGCACGAAGGCCACGACGATGACCAGGGCCATGGACATGACGATGGTTCAGGGCATGAAGAACATGGTCAGCAGGGACAAGTTGATGAATCCGTTGTGCAGTTGTCTGTTGCCGATGCCAAGAGGTTCGGCATTGAAGTTGACAGGGTCGGCTCGGGAAAATTTGAAGTTCATTTAAGCGTTCCGGGAGAAATTGTGCTCAATACCGACCGGATGGTTCATATTGTTCCGCGTGTTCCAGGCATTGTTCGAGAAGTAAAAAAGAAATTAGGTGATTTCGTAAAAAAAGGTGACGTCATGGCGGTTATTGAAAGCCGTAATCTGGCCGATGCAAAGGCGATTTACTTGGCATCACTTGAACGTTTTGAGTTGGCCAACACAATTTTTGGACGTGAGGACAAACTCTGGAAAGAGAAGATCTCTTCCGAGCAGGAATATCTCGATGCCAAAAAGGCTTTTGCAGAAACTAAAATCCAGATGCGCAATGCCGAACAAAAACTCCGTGCATTAGGTTTTAACGCTGAATATCTTGAGAAGCTGCCATCAGAGCCGGCTGAACTACTTACAATATTTGAGATTACAGTTCCGTTCGACGGCACAATTATACAAAAGCATATCAGTTTAGGAGAAGTGATCAAGGATGATGAAGATGTTTTTGTTGTTGCCAATCTGGATACTGTCTGGGTTGACCTGCAAGTTCATCAGAAAGATGTGGGGCTTATAAAGAAAGGTCAAACAGTGATAATTTCAGCCAAATCAAGTGTGCCTGAAACCAAAGGTATAATTGACTACGTTGATCCTGTGATCGACAAAAAAACACGGACAGCACTTGCAAGGGTGGTACTGGACAATAGTTCGAGACGGCTTCGCCCGGGAACATTTATAACAGCCTATATTCTGGTAGAAGACTGTAATACCAAACTGGTGGTTTCCAAAGACGTTCTTCAGGATGTGGCTGATACGACCTGTGTATTTGTTCAGAGTAGGAATGGCTTTGAGGCTCGTCCTGTAACCACTGGCAGGTCTAATGAAACCAAAGTCGAAGTCGTCTCGGGGTTGCGAGCCGGTGAAACAATCGTGATCAAAAACAGCTTTCGTCTTAAAGCAGAACTTGAAAAAAGCGCAGATGGCGGCCATGCCGGCCACGGCCATTAAAACTATTGGAGTTGGAACAATATGATTACTAAACTAATTCAATTTTTGATTAAACATAAATTATTAATAGTTTTGGGCTTTGTCGGTGTCTGTGTAGCAGGAGTATTCTCCCTTGCACAATTGCCTATTGATGCTTTTCCCGATATCAGTCCTAATCTGGTACAGGTCTTTGCTGAACTTCAAGGTATGGCCGCTGAAGAAGTGGAACAATTCGTTACACGTCCAGTTGAGGTGGCAATGAGAGGCATTCCCAGTGTCACGAAAATACGCTCGATCTCATCGCTGGGGCTTTCTACGGTCAATATTTACTTTGAAGATGATGTTGATATTTACCTTGCCAGGCAGCTTGTCTCAGAGAGGCTCAAAGAAGCCGAAGAAGGTATCCCGGAGGGCCTGAATATGCCCCATGGTCTGGAGATGGGCCCTATAGCCAGTGGAATGGGTAAAATTCTGGCTTACTATGTCGAGGGAGATGACTACAGTACTACCGACCTGCGTACATTTCAGGATTGGATTATCAAACGTGACATTCAAACAGTATCAGGTGTTGCTAAAGTTATAAGCCAGGGGGGACATGTCCGGCAATACCAGATTAAAATACATCCTGACCGGCTTCTCGAATACGATTTGACGTTAGACGATGTTATTGAAGCTGTCCAGAAAAACAACTTAAATCTCGGAGCCGGCATTATAGAAAGAGGATCAGAAGAACTGATCGTCCGAAGTCTGGGATTAGTAGAGACAGTCAACGATATTGAAAATACCGTCTTGTGTGCCCGCAAGGGCAATCCGGTTTATGTAAAGGATGTGGCTACTGTCGAATTCGGCAATGCTTTCCGGCGAGGTGTGGCATTGTTAGATGGACAAAAAGAGATCGTACTTGGTCTTATATATAAGCTGCATGGTGCGAATTCATTTGAGGTGATCGGGCGTCTTAAAAAGCGGATGGCTCAGATCAATAAAACTCTGCCGGAAGGGGTTAAAATAGTCACTTACTATGACCAGTCTGCCCTTGTCGAAAGCAGTATAAATACTGTCAAGGGTGCACTTGCACTTGGGCTTATTCTGGTATGTATTGTTTCATTCACCTTTTTAGGGAACCTGCGCAATGCTCTGATCGTAGTATGCTCACTGCCTTTTTCCACGCTGTTCGCATTTATTTTAATGCAGCGTTACTCAATGCCCGGCGATCTGATATCCTTTGGAGGCATAGCGATCGCACTTGGCATGATAGTCGATGCCACAATTATAATGGTGGAAAAGATTCAATCCGCCCTCGGCAATAAAACAGAGACCACATCGGTAACTGGAGTGATTTTGACCGCTGCCAAAGAAGTTGGTCAGCCCATCTTCTTTGCGGCGTCTATTATCATTATAGTTTTTATCCCCATTTTTACTCTCGGTGAGGTTGAGGGCAAAATGTTCAGACCACTGGCTTTTGCAGTCTCAACGACGATGGTTGGTTCATTGATCTACGCTCTACTTATTTCGCCTGTATTTTATCGTCTACTACACAAAGAACGTCGCGCCGATAATAAGGTAAAAGCCATTCGTTCGGTGGTTATTGAACGCTATAAATCAATACTGCTGTATTTTCTCCATCGCCGTTCGATGGTTATTTGCGCTATAATTATTTTGATTGTTGCCGGTGGTTTGATTTTTGTACAGATGGGCAGAGAATTTGTGCCTACTCTTCAGGAAGGGACCATACAGGTTTTGGCGTACATGAACCCGAATATCTCTCTCAAAGAAATCAGTGCCACCGCAAAAGAAATATCAGAAGACATCATAATCTTCCCTGAAGTAAAGCAGGTCATCGCTGATATTGGTTACGGTGAAGTCGGTCCCCATGTACATCATACGAATTTTGCTTGTATAACCGTTACACTGAAACCTAAAAAACAATGGAAAACCGTTAAAACACAAGAAGAATTAGTTGCCCAAATTGATAATCGTATTGGTAATTATCCCGGAGTCTCTATCAGTTTCTCCCAGCCGATCAAGCATGAGATCGACGGCCTGGTAGGTGGAGCAGGTACCTCGGTAGTGGCGAAGCTTTTCGGCCACGACATGGTTGTTCTCCAGGACAAAGCTATAGAAATACAGGAAGTACTTTCCCAGATCGATGGAGCCGTTGACCTGAGAACCGAACAGGTAGCAGGCCAAACACAACTCCAGATCGACATGAATAGGAATCAAATCGCTCGCCATGGCCTGAATAACTATCAAATACAGCATACAATCCATAACGCTATAGCTGGCGAGGAGGTTGGAAAGGTCTTTGAAGATGAAAAAATCTTCGGAATTACCGCCAGATTTGCCAAACCATACCGCAAGGACATTGAGTCAATAAGAAACCTGCTCATTCATACTCCGGATGGATACAATGTTCCACTTGAAGATTTGGCACATATTAAAACTATTACCGGTCTTAGACAAATAAGCCGTGAGGACACGCAGCGATATATCTCGATACAATGCAATGTTCGCGGCAGAGATACCGGCAGCTTTGTCCGCCAAGCTCAAAAAAAGGTTGCAGAGAGTATAAGCTTCCCTGCAGGATATAGACTCGCATGGGGTGGACAATTTGAATTGCAACAGGCGGCGAACAAGAGACTGGCTGTGGTTATTCCCATCACTTTGGTTTTAGTTCTTGTAATGCTCTACAGCTTATTTAATTCGTTTAAAAATGTGCTTCTGATCATGCTCAACATACCACTGGCATTAGTGGGAGGGGTTTTTGCCCTTGCCCTTTTCGGGGAAAATGTAAGTATTCCTTCTTCGATTGGATTTATTGCCCTGTTTGGAATTGCTTTGACGAACGGTCTGATTTTGATATCGCGGTTTGAATATCTCAAAAGAGATGGTCTTTCGTTAAGAGAAGCGATAATCACAGGTTCTTTGTCAAGGCTAAGACCCGTCCTGATGACTACAATAACCACTGCCTTGGGTTTATTGCCGCTGGTTATAGCTTCCGGTACCGGCTCAGAAGTGCAAAGACCGTTGGCTATCGTTGTAATAGGTGGGCTTGCATCCTCCACACTATTGACTCTGATTGTTATTCCCACTCTTTACGAATGGGTTACCGCAAAGACTGAAAGTGATCAGATGGTTTATGACGAAAAAGAAAATGTGGTTTGCTATGAAGATGGATGATGATAAATGAGCAAACTGAATAATGCGTATGTGATACACCGCCACGTCAGCGGTGCCGATACCCACTGGGACCTCATGCTCGAATCCGCGGACTCCCTCCAGACATGGCGGCTGGACACCCCTCCTCAGGAAATCCGATCAAAGCCGGTCCCCGCCACCAGCATCGCAGCCCACCCGAAAAGGTTCCTAACCTACGAGGGCCCCGTCCAGAAGGGAAAGGGAAATGTTCATATCGTAGATTGCGGCACATACACTTGCCCGGAAAAAACCAGCACACAACTCAAACTCACCCTCACAGGCCAGATCCTCAAAGGCACATTCACACTAACACATATCAGCGATGACAACTGGCAATTCACCCGCAGGTCACCTATTTCCTAAGCTGCGGCAGATCAGGTTCGACATGAACCGTAATGTTTACCGGCCGAACGATCTGCTCGTGCATCGCCGATTCCAGAGTCTCCGCTATCTCATGCGCATCGGTAATACTCAAATTCGGATCGACCAGTATATGCAGATCGAGAAAAACCTCCCTGCCGACGCTCCGTGTCCTGAGTTTGTGCCATTGACGAATGCGCTGCTCGGAACCGATGATACTTTCTATCTGCCCAACCGTTGCCTCATCGGCACCGGCTTCGGCAAACTCATCGATACATTTACCAATGATCCTGACCCCGACGAAAATGATCATCAGCCCAACAGCGACAGCGGCGACCGAATCGCCATGAACATACCCGAATTCCATCGCCACCAAACCAATTACAACCGCCACCGAACTCAACGCGTCGCTGCGGTGATGCCATGCGTTGGCATAGATCGCCGAACTGTGTGTCCTTATCGCAACACGTCTGGTAGCCAGGTAAAGCAATTCCTTGAGTACTATCGAAAGCACCGCCACAAAGAACACCGGCCAACCGGGAACACAAACCGGCTCTGTACCAACTCGTGACCTTGCGATAACCAGTGAAGCCCGGTATATCATGAAACCGCCTACGACAACCAGTACCACCGCAATAAAAAGGGAACTGAATGTTTCCAGTCGCCCGTGACCATAAGGATGCTTCGAGTCCGGCCCCCTTGAACCGAGATGAACCCCTAATAATACCGCAATGTCGGTCACCATATCGGAAAGCGAGTGAACACCGTCAGCAACCAATGCTATGGACCCCGCCGCCAAACCCACTAACATCTTCAACACAGCCAAGGCAACATTCGTTACGATCCCCGCATAGGTAACGGCCTTTATCTGCCTGTTGTCACTTTCGACGGTATTGTTATTCATCAGCCAAGTATCTTTTCGCGAATATCATTAACTTTGTCAATATACGTTTTTGCAATGCTTTCGTTTTCCATCTCAACGATCAGCCTCATCACCGGCTCGGTATTACTCATCCGCAGATGAACCCAGCCGTCATCGAAGTCAAAACGATAACCGTCGGTGGTATTGATCTTCGCATCCGTGAAAAGCTCCCTCGCCTTTTCGCAGATCAAACCGGCTTGGTCCTTATCGGCGGCAAACTTTGTTTTGGAAACGTAATAACCTCCGATCTCACTGACCAGTTCGCTAACCGTCTTACCCGTCTCCGCCATAAGCTGCAGGACAAGCGCCATCCCCACAAGGCTGTCGCGAACAGGACCTACGCGAAGATCGATCACGCCGCCATTACCCTCACCGCCTATGACGCACTTGTTCCTGACCATCGCATCGGCGACATTGGCCTCCCCTACCGCTGTGCGAATAACCTCACAGCCAGCCTCGCGGGCAACATCGTCGATCATCCGCGAAGTCGAAAGATTCACCGCCGCCGTCCCTTTCATCTTACTGAAAACATACTTCGCCGCCAATACAACCGTATACTCTTCACCGATATACCCGCCGTTTTCATCGACGATCGCAAGCCTGTCGGCATCCGGATCCTGCGCGAAACCAATATCTGCGCCAGCTTCGGCAACCTTATCGCAAAGCCCCGTCAAGTTCTCCTTCGTAGGCTCGGGCGTATGAGCGAATATGCCCGTCGGTTCGTCATTGATCGCAACGACATCGCATCCGAGTTGTCCCAGAAGATCCTTACCGATCCGTCCTCCGGCTCCGTTTACGCTATCGAGCACAACCTTAAATCCTTTGGCTGCGATAGTCTCTCTTTCAATGATCGCCATGACCTTTTCGATATGCACCGCATCGGTTGTCTTGTCAAAGGTAACTTGCCCGAATTGAGGCGGATCCACCCGTTCGAATTCCTTATCAAAATATCTCTGCCGTATCTGGCCAGCTAACTCCGCCGCCGGGCCAATACCATTACTCAACAGCAACTTGATCCCGTTATATTCGACCGGATTGTGCGAAGCCGTTATTACGATCCCACCCGCACAGCCTAAATGCCGCAGCATAACCCCCACGCACGGAGTCGATACGATTCCAATGTCAACAACATCGATACCGACAGAGCAAAGCCCCGCCGCAACCGCTGATAACAACTCCTCACCCGAAGGCCGTGAATCCCTGCCAACGCAAACCTTAAGCCTCACCCCTGACGATTCGCTGCTGCCCATTAAGAATGTACCAAACGCACGCCCATATTCTGTTGCTACCGCAGGCGTAAGAGTTTCACCGACTATCCCCCGCATCCCGCTAACGCTGATTATCAATTCCGACATTGCAATGCCTCGTTGTATTGTACCCCGATCACATCTTCCGCGATTTCTCAAGCGTATCCGTCAGCCTGTCAACAAGCCGGTCAACCTGCTTATCCTTCAAAGCCAGAATATCACGCAGCGCCTCACCGATATGCGGCAGGTACGTCTTAATATAGTCTTGTTTCTTCAACTCCTGCTTGATACGCTTTTGCCTGCGAACATGCATCCCGAGTTTGCGCCCGCACTCCTGCACAGCTAATTTGATCTCCCTAATGATCTCCGGGTAATGAGCGATAGCCTCCTTACTCTCGGAGGTAAACGGAACCCACACAGAGGCGATATGCACCATGATCACAACCGGCCCGCGCGGCAGAGCCCCCCTGCTCTGACTAAGTCCGTAATTGCGCCAGTTCGTATCAAGCACCGCCTTGAAAATAGCACCCGCCGATTGCTGATAAAGCAGCGGAACACGATTGGCGATCCGAGAAACACGCATAATCGGCTCGTTATCAGAGGCTTCGTCTTTATTGTTACCGTTTTTTAAATTGCTCCGGAACCCATAAGCAAGAGCAGCTTCGATAAGAAAAGGATTGCCCCGATAAACCGATGGTTTCCGGGTACAACTGGCATAGAACTCCGCATCGACAACTCGCTTTAGCCCATTGACCATATTCGCCTCGCCAATGGGCCCGATACAATCACTGGAAGGATTACGCAGCTTGGCCTTACTGATCGCATTATGCAGAGCCTCGGTTTCCTTAAGCGATATCTTCGACGGCTTAAGAGCAAGACTGACCTTAGCTGCCTTGCATATCTCCCTCGCCATCGGACTGCTCACCCGCGAAAACTCCTTATGCAGAAACTCCGGCACCTTCTTACACTTGCTCTCCCGCGCCATCTTATGAAGAAGCCCAAGCTCGACCCCATAAGGATGCGGCTTGATCTCAACAGGGGCAAACGGCAACTCCTTACTCTGACGTTTATACTCATAGTGATTACCGTCAGCGGCATAATAGGAAATGTTGACGTGAGGATTCGCCATCGCCGTCTGCGAAATATATTCATCAACCGACTGCTTGCCCTTTTTATACCGCCCCTCAAGAGTTATCGTCACACTCGTCCCGGTCGCTAATTCGAATTCGCATTCCTCATCCAGCACAATATCCGGTTTGTTCTTGCTCGTATCGATCATGAGATGATAATGATGAGCAGGTTTCTTTTTGCTCGTGCGGGAGATAACCTTAACAGGCTCACCGGTCGTTATCAGTCCGTACATACCCGCCGCGCTGATACCGATACCCTGCTGGCCGCGGCTCATTTTGAGAGTGTGAAATTTGCTCCCGTAAAGAAGCCGGGCGAAAATATTCGGCACCTGCGCCTTAACGATACCAGGCCCGTTATCGGTTACGTTCAGGACAAAACGATTATCCGTATCCTTCACCTGCTCGATCGTTACGACTATATCCGGCAGAATATGGGCATCTTCACATGCATCCAGCGAGTTGTCGACCGCTTCTTTCACTGCCGTAAGAAGTGCCTTATGCGGATTATCGAAACCAAGCAGATGACGGTTTTTCGCAAAGAACTCACTGATACTTATATCCCGCTGCTTAGCCGCCATAGTCTCAGCAGTCTCAGCTATCGCCCTTCGTTTACCACGACGCTTAACCACCGCGACCGCTACCGGCTCATCCTTAACCGCAGCTTTCTTCTTCTTTGCAGACGCCGCACCACCGTCAAAATCAAAACTCATCTGCTTCTTAGAAACTTTCTTCTTCCTGGCCGCCATCTAAAACTCCCTTTATTCATGGCCTATCATTCCCACTTACTCACAATGCCAAAATGTCGTGTGACACCTTCAAGCGAAGCTTGTGGGTGCTAACCTAAAAAGTCCCAAAGGGACTCACGTTTTAACTTTCCATCATTCAAACTTCGTGCTAAACCGTAGGGTGGGCCGTGCCCACCGGAAAAACAAATATTGCGTGCCATGGTCAAGCTCTGCTTGGCCGTGTAAGAGCCCAAAAGTCTTCCGTAGGGTAGGCTATGCCCACGCGGTCTACTATCATATTGTACCGCAACCTGAGAAAGTGTCAAGAACACAAAGAAAATCAGTTTCTGACACCTTAAATTTTCCCCGTCCTACCAGATGGCATTTTTTTTAGTTAGTTGGTCCGTCTTCCACTCCTTCTTTCTTTGTTTCAATCCAACCTTTCCCATTTAAAAACTCCAGATGGTAAACCATTTCATCAATAGTGATTTTTGCCGCAGTCTTCGCAATACTTAAGTGATCCGCTTCAAACCAGTCATCTTGAAAAAAAACAACACTGGAAAGAATCTTTGAATTAGAATCGGTAATGGTGATTACATCCAAAAAACCATTATAATCTAAATCCATATAGAGTTCTTCGTGCATCTCACCATCTACCATCAGACCTGATACTAAAAAAGACATGAAATCGTTGCTACCCTCACTTTCATTACGTACTATAGAAAAGACGACCTTATCTTCGATTCGGCTATATTTACTGAGAATTGAGATTTCGATAAGTTTTGTATTTTTGAAAATTGCTCTTGCAACAGCCCCGCCACCACCGTCCATAATGTAAAGTTCCCCGTCCTCTTTGTAGAAACGAAAAAGTTCTGAATCTTGTTTGTGCACTGTCAATCTGTCGTCTTTTTTGGTTTTGGTTTTTTGAGTTGAAATACCAACAATAAAATCGCCAAATTTCCCTGACTCAAACTCTCTTCCTGGATCATTAAACAACTGATACCCAATTGCAATTCCAATTATGAGGAAGAGAAGAACTCCACATAATACTCCACAAATAAAAGCAGCAATTCTGTTGAACTTCATTTATCTCTCCATCGATTAATAGGGGACAGTCACCTATTTATTCCCCGTCAGTCATAATAACAACCTCGTCAATATAGTTGTCGCGATCGCAATTTTTATTCGCTAAACATACCATTGTTTGTTACCGGTTATTTACTCCTCAAAAAGATTCCTGACTTTATTTGCCTTCAATTCAAAAAATATTTCATAAACCAAGCCCGCAAAAATGACCGTCAGGAAAATGCCTGTCAGGAGTATCGTCAAACCAATTTTATTCGGGCCAAGCCTTACAATAGAACAAAAACGAATCATCCCGAGAACTGTAGCAAGACCATAACCGCCCTTTCGACTGCCAAAAAGAAACTCACTCAGCAATCCACCAAAGATACCTATCATGAATGTTGCACTAATAACGGATAGCAATATCGGTGACACAAAAACGGAAACCATCGCGTTGATAGTTTCCAATTTGTCAAAACTCTTGGAAAGTAATTCCCCAAGGATTAATTCACAAAACATTGCTAAGAAAATAATAATTATTGACAGCAATGCACTTCCAATATATCTCACAATTTTTTGGATTTCATAAACCGCCTTTCAGTAAACATTAATCTTAAGGCAAACTAAAAGGTGTCAGGAACCTTTTTTTCTGCTCAATCCAGCTTGCAAACATATATCTCATTTACAAAATCGAGTTCACTAAGTTCCTTAACCGCCGCTTCGTCCGGCTGCTTGTCAAGACTCACCGCAAGAACCGCCTTGTTCTCATCCGCCTTTTGACCTACACCCATCGTGCTGATATTTATTCCGTGCCTGCCGCAAGCCGTACCCACCGACCCGATAACACCCGGCTTATCGTCGTTAAATATGATCACTAATGAACCCGAGGGCGTCACCTCTATATTAAACCCGTCGATCTCAATGATACGAAGAAGGTTCTCACCGAACACCGTCCCCCGGATCGTCCGGGCACCCTTATCCGTAACAACCTTAGCCGTAAAACTCGAAGACACATCTTTCGCCTCGGTATTCTTGGTCTCGTCAATACTGATACCGCGATCCTTAGCTATCAGCCCTACGTTTACCATGTTGACCAGCGTATCGAAATGAGGCTGCAGCAAACCGATAGAAAAAGATGTCGTAATAATATCCACCGACTTTTCCGCTATCGCCCCACGATATTGAACTTCCACGGATTTGATCGGACCTTTCGAAATAATGCTAATGATCGTACCGATCCGCTCAGCCAATTTCGAATAGCTGCTGACTATCGCCGAAACGTTCCCGCTCGACGGAGCATTGAGCGCATTTTTGACAGGCCCGCCCATGACAGCATCTGCCAGTATCTGTGCCGCTTCGACCGCAACTTCGATCTGCGCCTCTTCCGTACTTGCCCCCAAATGCGGAGTAACAAGACAATTGACAATATCCTTAAAACCGGTATCCTCCGGCGGCTCCGTCGGAAAAACATCCAACGCCGCACCCGCGATAGTACCAGCCTTAAGTGCCGCATAAAGGTCAGCTTCGTTAATGATCCCACCGCGAGCGCAATTAACGATCCTCGCATTCGGCTTCATCATCTTAAGCTCTTCAGCCGAGATCATATTCAGCGTCTGCTCGTTCCGCGGAATATGCAGCGTAATATAGTCGGCCTTGCTGTATATCTCTTCAAGGTTCTCAGTAACGCCGATACCAAGCTCTTCGGCTTCTTTAGGAACCGCGAAAGGATCATAGCCGAGTACCTTCATATTAAACCCCAAAGCCATCCTCACGACAGCCATTCCGATCCGCCCCAGGCCGATCACCCCGATCGTCTTACCGCTAAGCTGATTACCCGTATACTTCTTGCGGTCCCACGCCCCGTCCTTAAGACTGTTACATGCCGGCACCACATTTCTACTCAGCGAGAGCATAAGCGCCATCGTATGCTCGGCAGCGCTTAAGGTATTTCCCCCCGGAGTATTCATCACGATAACGCCCTTTTTCGTCGCTTCGGCAATATCGATATTATCGACACCGACCCCTGCCCTTGCCACACCCTTGAGTTTGCCGCAATTGGCCAGCACTTTTTTCGTAACCTGCGTACCGCTCCGTATGATCAAACCGTCATACTCACCGATGATCGACGCCAATTCATCTTCACCAATGCCGAGCTTAACAACCGGCTCAATACCATCGATACCCTTCAAAAGGTCAATGCCCTCTTGCGCCAGTTTATCTGTAATTAAAATCCTGTACACCTAACACTCCTATGATCATATCTAAAGACAAAAATTAATCCCATCGTCCCGCCGGATCGCTCGTATCCTCATCTCTCAATCTGTACTGGGGTTTAGGACACCTGTAGAAATTTCTCACGATCCCGTGTGCCGTTGCCCCTATCAGTCTCGCTATTGTCCTTGCCCGCCCTTTCGGTTCGGCCTCGACAACAGCCTTGACCGCCCTTCCCGTTTCCGATTCCGGCCACAAAACCTCACCCGAAGCGCTGTCAAACAGAATACCACGCACAACCAAGGACCCGTAATGATAACCGGCATCGCGCAGTTCGTGAAGCGAAAAATCTGAAATAAAAACATAAAGCACCACCCCGGCCCCAAGTTCCATGCCGCATTCGCTGGGTGTAAAACGCCTTAGATCACCCTTCAAACTTTGCAAACTGTGTAAGTCACGATAAGACATTATCTCCTCTTTCTTCAGCCGCAACTTCTTCGTAAGAAGCATTTCTATCGTATCGCTCATCTGGGCACGTATAGCGGGACCGGCCCCGCTGCCGCCGCCAACATCGACATAAACCAGCACTTTCTCATCCGCCCGGTCCCTGAGTTTGTACTCCGCATCTACCTTCTGTTCGGAATAGGGCGTACTCGCAAGAGCGCCGATAAACTTACCCACGCCGCATCCCACGCAGCTAACCGCAAGCAAAACCGCCACACTTAATACTAAGATTTTCCGCATACGCTTTCTCTTTTTAACAATACCGATTTCATTTGACATTTCGCACATCATACTATATTTTCAATGGAGATGATAGGGTTTTCAAATTACACAGTCTAATAATGAAAGGCCGGCAATATGAAATTGAACCGCAAATTGAAAATGGGCATGATCGGCGGCGGTCCCGGGGCATTCATCGGCGACGTTCACCGAAAGGCAGTCGCAATAGACAGCCAGATCGAGATCGTAGCCGGAGCATTCGACATCAGCCCCCGCAAATCCAAACAAACCGGCCGCGAGCTTTACCTCAACCCAAAGCGCGTCTACGGCACATACCCCGAGATGATCGAGAAGGAATTAAAGCTCCCACCCGGCGAAAGAGTCGATTTCGTCACCGTATGCACCCCCAACTTCCTGCATTTCCCGATGGCCCGCGACCTCCTCAACGCCGGTTTCCATGTAATGTGCGAAAAACCAATGACATTCAACACCGGCGAAGCCAGAAAACTCGCAAAACTCGTCAAAAAAACCCGCCTCGTATTCGGACTCATGCACAATTACACCGGCTACCCCATGGTAAAACTCGCCCGCGACATGGTAAGATCCGGCGACCTCGGCAAGATCCGCAAGATCGTCGTCCAATACCCGCAGGGCTGGCTCGCCACAGCACTCGAAAAAACCGGCCAGCAGCAAGCATCATGGCGAACCGACCCCAAACGCTCCGGAGCATGCGGCTGCGTAGGCGACATCGGCACACACGCTGAAAACCTCGCAGAGTACATCACCGGCCTGAGGATCACCGAAATATGCGCCGACCTGACCACTTTCGTAAAGGGCAGAAAACTCGACGACGACGGAAGCTGCCTCCTCCGCTTCAACAAGGGCGCAAAAGGCATCCTCCAGTCAAGCCAAGTCTCCGTCGGCCAGGAAAACAACCTCGCGATATGGGTCTACGGCGAGCAAAAAGCCATCGAGTGGCACCAGGAGCACCCGAACTATCTCCACGTCGCATCCCCCAACGGCCCCGAACAGATCTTCAAACGCGGCAACGACTATGTAGCCAAAAAGTCCCCCGCAGCCGCACGCGCAACCCGACTCCCAGCCGGCCACCCCGAAGCATTCTTCGAAGCAATGGCAAACATATACGCCAACTTCGCAGACACCGTCCGGGCAAAGATCACACGCACCAAGGCCGACCCACTCGCAAAGGACTTCCCAAACGTAAATGACGGACTACGCGGAATGCTATTCCTCGAAACCGTCGTCGCAAGTGCAAAAAGCAAACAAAAATGGACTAAATTTAAAAAATAGGAGAAAAAGATGAATAACCGAAGAGATTTTCTGAAAAACACAGTTCTTGCTTTCACCGCCGGATCGGTTTTGAGCGGCTGCAGCAGCACAAATGTTTCCACTGTCCCGGGTTTAGGTTCCGGTATCAACATGTCCGGCTTCCGTGCCCCGAAGATCCCAACCGTCAAAATAGGCTTTATCGGCCTCGGCAATCGCGGCCCCGGCGCCGTCAAGCGTATGATGCACGTCGAAGGCGTAGAGATCGCCGCCATCTGCGACAAACGCAAATCTTGCACCGACAAAGTACAAAAAATGATCGCCAAAAACAGCTTTCCAAAACCAGCCGTTTATACCGGCACCGAAGACGCATGGAAACAAATGTGCCAACGAGACGACCTCGACCTCATCTACATCGCCACCCCTTGGCATCTTCACACCCCGATGCTCGTTTACGCAATGGAACACGGCAAGCACGCAGCCACAGAGGTCCCCGCAGCCACCACCATGAAAGAATGCTGGCAAATCGTCAAAACCTCCGAACGCACCCGAAAGCATGCCGTAATACTCGAAAACTGCTGCTACGACTTCTTCGAAATGCTAACTTTGAACATGGCTCGCCAGGGTCTGTTCGGCGACCTCATTCACGGCGAAGGAGCATACATCCACCCACTCGTCGGTTTGAAATTCAGCAAAACAGGCTATTCCGACATGTGGCGATTAAAACAAAACGCCACACGCAACGGCAATCTCTACCCCACCCACGGACTCGGCCCGATCTGCCAGTGCATGGACATCAACCGCGGCGACAAGATGGAATACCTCACGTCAATGGCCAGCAACGATTTCACCATGAACGCTGAAGCCAAAAGACGCGCCGAAACCGACGACTTCTACAAAGAGTTTGTCGACCAGCCCTACCGCGGCAACATGAACACAACCCTGATCAGAACCAACAAAGGCAGAACCATCATGGTCCAGCACGACGTCAGTTCCCCAAGGCCGTATTCGCGGATCCACATGCTATCCGGCACCAAAGCCTTCGCCCATAAATGGCCCAAAGCCCACATCGCTCTCGGACACAGCGCCGTTTCCGACGAGAAGATGAAAGAGTTGGAGAAGCAATATTCGCCAGAGATCGTAACAAGGATCGGCGCAATGGCCAGAAAAGTCGGCGGCCACGGAGGCATGGATTTCCTCATGGACTGGGCACTGATAAATTCACTCCGGAACGGCCTCCCCGTAGACATGGATTGTTACGACGCCGCTTTATGGTCCTGCATTACCCCCCTGTCGATCAAGTCCATCGCGAACCGTTCAAGCTCGGTAAATATCCCGGACTTCACCCGCGGCAACTGGAAAACAAATAAACCCGTCGCCCTAAAACTCGAGGCAGCCATAGGCGTCCGCGGCATCCAGAAAGCAGACGCCGCCGAACAGTTAAAAATTTAGTAGAATATACACCATGTCATTCCCGCGCAGGCGGGAATCCAGGTTTGTAGGATGGGCAACTTGTTGCCCACGCGGTTAACTAAAAACTAAAGACTAAAAACTATATAAGGAGTACTAAAAATGGCAAGACCGGTAACACTATTCACGGGCCAATGGGCCGACCTGCCGCTAACCGAATTAGCCAAAATGGCAGCCGATTTCGGATTCGAAGGACTCGAACTCGCATGCTGGGGCGACCACATGGACCCCAACCTCGCCGCAACCGACACCGCGTACTGCAAGCAGCAGAAGAAAATTTTAGCCAATAACGGCCTAAGCCTATACGCCATCAGCTCACACCTCGCAGGCCAGCTCGTATGCGACCTAAACAACGACTCCCGATCAGACGCCTTCGCACCAGCGGATTGCGCCGGCAACCCAGAGAAAAAACGCGCCTGGGCCGTAGAGACCATGAAAAACTGCGCCCGAGCAGCCAAAAACCTCGGGATCGACATCGTAAACGGCTTCACCGGCTCATCTATATGGCACATGTTCTACAGCTTCCCGCCCGCATCCGAAGAGATGATCGAAGACGGATTCAAATACTTCGCCGAGATGTGGAACCCCATCCTCGACGTATACGACGAATGCGGAGTAAAATTCGCACTCGAGGTCCACCCAACCGAGATCGCCTTTGACACCGTAACCGCCAAACGCGCCCTCGCCGCCGTCGACAACCGCCCCGCATTCGGATTCAACTTCGACCCTAGTCACCTCCACTGGCAGATGGTCGACCCAGCCAAATTCCTATACGAATTCGCCGACCGCATCTATCACGTCCACATGAAAGACGCCGCCATCCAATTAGACGGACGCTCCGGCATCCTCGCAAGCCACCTGAACTTCGGCAGCCCCGAACGAGGCTGGGACTTTAGATCACTCGGCCACGGCGGAGTAGACTTCGAAGAGATAATCAGAGCCTTCAACCACATAGGATACACCGGCCCCCTATCAGTAGAATGGGAAGACTGCGGAATGGACCGAAAACACGGAGCAACAGAAGCCTGTGATTTTGTAAAGAGTATAGATTTTACACCGTCAACAGTCGTCTTCGACGAAGCCTTCGACAAGTAAAATCTATGTTAATAGTTGCCCCGTCATTCATTGACGGGGTTTCCATTATCTATAAACTAAAAACCAAAAACTAAAAACTAAAAAAGATTGCGGAATGGACAGACAGGCAGGAGCAACAGAAGCATGCGACTTCGTAAAAGCAATAGATTTTTCGCCGTCGACAGTAGTTTTTGATGAAGCATTTGACAAGTAAAATCGGGTAGTTTGATCCAAATATTTATAGCTCCCAGTCTTTGGCTGGGGGCTTTTTTTGTTGATAGAACCACACCGACAGGTCGGCGGGCTAATCCGTCTTCGCCGAGGCTTCGACGCGACCTGCGGAAATTGGCTTTGCTTTCCATAAAAAAGTTTTTTGTTTGGGTCTCACCCGAAAAGCGAGGGATTTTCCATTTTGAAATTGGCTTTAAATTGGCTTCGTTTGGCTTCGTTCCGTTTTGGGTTTTTGGGCGTGAAACGTTGTAAGTGCCTCTGCTGCCAGGGTTTGCGGTGAATTTGTTGGGTTTTAAATTGGCTTTGTTTTTCATGTTTTTTAACTACCTGAACCACTAATTAACACTAATTTACACGAATAGATCACATTATTTTGTTTTTTATTAAGTTGCATTATTCTATCCTGATTGTTATGTGTGCATTATACAAAGGTTAGAGTTAGAAGTCAAGGGAATTCTTTGAGATAGTAAGAAAAAGATATTGACCGCTGATTACGCAGATCTTATCCCGCGACAGTTCGACTTCGCTCACTACAGGCGGCGCCAAGGCGCGAAAGGAAAGGGGGTTCTACTTCGCTGCTGCGGGGCTTCGAAGAATCTTCGATTGGTTAAAGTGAAACAATCTGAAAAGGTACCGGACACCTTTAATTATTCCTCCGGCCCCCTCTCAGTAGAGTGGGAAGACTGCGGCATGGACAGAAAGGCAGGAGCAACCGAAGCCTGTGATTTTGTAAAGGCGATAGATTTCGCCCCCTCAAACGTAGTATTTGACGAGGCATTCGACAAGTAAAATTTATATTAATAGTTAGCCCCGTCATTCATTGACGGGTTTCGACTATCTATAAAGGTTGATTTGCAGTAAAATAATAAGAATGTATTTTGCAGAGAGGCATGGTATATGAGTTTGGTACAAAAAGATATTTCAGAAAGCAAGAGGAAGAAGGTTATGTATGTATATTATTTGTCATTTGTAGTGGCAGTAGTGTGCTGTCTAATATTAGTTATTAACGGGTGCGTAGGTGTTTTTCGAGGCTACTCAGTTCAATCGCCAATATCTGCTTTCCTTCCACTTGTGTTACTGCTTGCTTGTGTTGGAGTGAATCGTATCTCGCTAAGAGTTTTTAATAACTGTTTTATTCTATTTATAACTTGTTATTTTCTTCTTAGCTGCTTTCCGGGTTGGAATTACCGCAAAGGACTAAAATTTTATCATGAGGGAAATTACGCAGAAGCTGCTATCGAATTTGAGAAGGAAAATCAGTTTTGGTACCATAAAGTAACCCGTAATATTAGCGAGCCTTCTTCGATGAATGAGCTTGCCAGGTCGTATTGCCAATTGGAAGAATTTGACAAGGCTCGCAGCGTATTCGAACTGAGTTTGTCCCGGTATCGAGGGACGGCGCATGGCGACTTGGCAGAGATGAGGCTTGATATTCTGGAATCCCAGCTAAAAGCAATATCGGAGTATTCAGATCAGAACCTAAAGGGACACGATGAACATGACAGCTTGTATAATCTTGCGTCTAGATATGAGTTGTTGCCTTGCAATAATAAGGCCATAGAAATATACAAAAAGATCACTGAAATGAATATACCTGACGAGCATAAAAGCAAAGCTTATGAGTCGATCAAGAGGCTGACGCCATCAAAACCATCGCGTTGAACTGATTCATTAAGTGAGAAAATTAGAGTTGCATGAGATAAGAAAGGTTTTTCTGAGATGAAGAAAAAAGTAGTTATTTGTGGTGCATTGATAGTTTTGGCTGTGTTTGCTGTTTACTTTATTGTGACCGGGCGATCTTGTGAAGTATCACGATCTGAAATCCAAAGGGTAGTATTCCCTCTCCTTGAGGCCCAAAAAGTCACTTTTGATCTTGAAATACCGATGCCAGCCGGTTCACCGCAAATGGAAACCAAGGGGTTGTATGAATTACCCTCAAAGAGCTGTTTGCATATAGGAGCATAATTAAAGGTGTCCGAGCATAATTAAAGGTGTCCGGTACCTTTTCGGACCGCTTCACCTTATTTACCGCGGCATAGTTTTCAACGACGCCGGGAACCAATCGAAGATTCTTCAAAGCTGTTAATCCTTCGTAGCTGGTTTCTTCGAAGTTGCACAGCAACGAAGTAGGACAGCGAAGTAGAACCCATTCCTACACCAAAATAAAAACTTGTCCCTGCCTGTAGTGAGCGAAGTCGAACTGCATGTTTTAGCAGGGATTCCACAACTATTACCTATCAACTATCAACTAAAAACTATACTATCCCACAACAACCACAATGTAAACAAAAAAATAAGCAAAAATCGAAGATCCGGCAATATTGACGGACCCAAAAAAAATGCCCACAGTGAGCCAAGCCGAACTGTCGTGTATTTAGCCCTTGACCTCCGAGTTAAGGTGATATGTAGGGAGAAGCCGGAAAAGGTTGTCGAACACCTTTAATTATGCCTGTTTATAAATTAGTCATCCCAATGATCGAATTTGATTTCATATTTTTCAGCTTCTTTTACAATATCGATACCTTTTTTAAGGTTGTATCTTTTCCACCACACATAGTACGCCCACATTATTACGAAGAATGCAACGGTAATCGCCCCTCCGATAACCACATCATCTGTTGCAAGAAAGGTGATCACTGTCAGCACCGCCGAGATAATCATCGTAAGTACCGGCCAGATCCTGCCTCCCCAAACATAAAAAGGAATCCGCTTCTTCACATTACCGCTTTTAATTGCGTCCGTCAGATTCTTATAAGAAGCAATGCCGATAACAAACCAAAGCGGAAAAAATACAAAATTAGCGATAACAGACACGATCCTTATCCCGCCCGAGACAACCGTAAGCAGAATGAATCCCCCGGTTACTATAATCGGAAGAGTCGGTACTTTACGTCCGGGAGAAATTCTTCGGAAAATTTCAGGCAGTTGTCTTTCCCTTGCCATTCCGTAAAGCATCCTTGCTCCCCCGTAAACACAGGCATTAGCCGTTGTAAGTGCCGTTGCTATAGCGACAAAGTTCATAAAGACCGCACCCTTTCCATTCCAGAGTACCTCCATAGCCTTCACCCACACACTGGCAAATGGCCCTTCAGGTGCAAGTGCCAGCAGTTCGCTTTCAGGGCGAAGTGCCGTTATCGCAAGACCACCGACGATATAGAAAAATCCCGTAACAAGAGTCCCTATCAACATCGCCGCCGGAATTCTCCTTTCAGGGTTCTTGGTCTCCTCCGCCGCCGGCAGAATCGTCACAAAACCGACATAACAATAAACCCCGAAGAAAATAGCGGTCATCCAGTCCGAAAGCCCTATGGTCTCACGGAGACACTGCCAATAGCTCACATCAGCCTTACCGGAGCCAAGAACCGCCAATGGTACCGCCATAAGCCCCGACCACATTATCAAACCCAGGATAGACTGCGTTCGCGATGTCATAATGACCCCGCCAAGATTGATAGCGATAAAAACTACAGTAACAATTATCCCCCACCAGTAATAGTGCATTTGAGGCATAAAGTAAAAGATATATCTGCCCAGCGCCATAAGTTCCGCCCCGTCAATCGCTATCATACCAAGCCACAGAGCAACTGCCGTCAAAAAACCAAGGTGGTCACTTTTCAAGATCTTACGGGCGTATGTAACAACGCTCCCTGCCGACGGGTAACTCGACGCAACCGTTGCCGTTGCCAGCATCGCGATTATTTCCACTATCAATCCAATCCCGTAGCATACAATCAGATTGAAGCTGCCCACGTGCTTGACTATATCGCCGCTCATCATCAAAAAACCGACACCGGTAACAGTACCACTAGCCAGCGCAACAAGGCCGATCATACTGATACCCTTGACCATTTGATTACCTTCGTTATGACTATTCTGATCCATCCTGATATCCTTATTAATAACCCGAATTAGACAGCCTTTTAACATCAAAAAGACCGACAGTCAACCAAATTCCGGACAGGCTGCTTAAAACCTCACCGCACTGATTTTTCTAATTACAATTAAAGGTGTCCGGTACCTTTTCCGACTTCTCCCTCACCAACTTCACTTGGTCCACAAAATCCTAACCCACAACAATTCCAAATCCGTGTAAAACCTGTGGTGAGCGTAGTCGAACCATCCTCATTAAAATATAAGGATTCCATCAACTATAAACTATAAACCAAAGACTAAAAACTAATTACCTGCGAATACTGACATCGCCTATTTTGAACGGGGTTGATTTGCTTAAGTAACCGGTCCCTCTTTCGCCAAGGATCATTGTTCGCTCAGATCCTGTAGTATCCTGATATGCGATCTGGATCACACCAGAGCCTGTGTTTGCCACCTCTATTTGTCGGCCAAACTTGATCGTAGCATCACCGATTTGGATCTTGGAATCTCGATCAAAATAGCCCGTCCCATTTTGGCCAAGCAATAGCTTACTCGCTCTGCCGTCGGTTTTCACTTCAACCACATCAATACCTGTGTTTGTAACCGCGATCCTGTTTGAGTTTGAGCTGAATACTGCTAATGTAAATAGGATTGCGATGCCAACAACCGGTACTACGAATGATAAGCGTTTCATAATACTCCCTTTCAGATAGAACAATTAAGCCCTCAGATGCCTTATCCATTACCAACTTCACTTGATGGATAAATCCTAACCCACAACCACTACAATGTAAACAAAAAAATAAGCAAAAACCCAAAAAATTGCCTGCAGTGAGCGAAGCCGAACCATCCCGCCACCCTATCCACATTTTTCGCCTTAAAACAGACTAATTCCATTTTAGCGCGGAGTTTTGGTTTCCTGCAAGGCGCCGGTCTGCGTCCAAGCGAAGTAGTACGAGTGGTACGTCGAGCGATGGACGACTGGCCAGCAACGCCGCAGGGGGGCAAAATAACCGCTAAAAAATCGTTTTTTCAAGCATTCACCTTTATTAGCCGATATATAAACATAGGTAATATCTCTTTAAAAGTTTCGTCTGAAAGGACAAGCAATGCCAGAACTTGCCGAGATAATGTCAACCGATTTGGTTACGATTACCGAGGAAACCACTCTCCTTGAAACTGTTCGCATGCTGATCAAGCACAATGTTACCGGCCTGCCGGTCGTTGACCGAAAAATGAGACCGATCGGGATCGTATCGGAGAAAGATATTCTAAAAATTGTTCACCACTTCCAGACAATGGAATATGATTCAAACAGCCCTGCCAATACCGTACGATCAATTATGAGCACAGACGTAGTAACCTTTGACATAAACGACAGTCTAAGTGATATCTGCCAGTGCCTCATGGAGAGCGCATTTAGAAGAGTGCCTATAGTCGATAATGGCCGCATCGTAGGTATCATAAGCAGAAAGGACCTGCTCGAGATACTTCCCACAAACCACCTGCAATAATCCCTGTTATGAGGCCATCCCACAAGTACAAAATAACTTTTTTATTTTTTCTCACATTTTCATAGACACACCTTTCACGCAAAGGCTTTTTTGCTCATTCTGTTATTCGTGCTCAACTGCACAGGTTAATTTTTCGTAGTAAATCACAATGCAGTCACAATCTTCGTAACGTGCTCGATCGCACAGTCCACGATCGTGATCAGCAATTGATTTTGAGCTTAACCTTTTTAACCGGCCCCCCACAAGAATCTGGCTTCGGTTGGGGGGTTGATGAAAATTTAATTTAGCATGGCCGTAGGCCAAACCTCATTTTTTTACCTTTCTTAAATCATGCCGACATTTCGCCTTATTTTTATCATACGGCCGATCATTCATCAGCATCGCCCACAAATGCCCTGACATCTTCCGTGCCATTGCAATAATAGCCTTTTGCTTGATACCGCCGCAGTTATCACAAATACGGTAAAAACACTTTTTAGCTTCAATGTCAGTGCGAACCCAACTCCACGCTGCCTGGATCAAATTATTTGTCAAACGTCTGTTAGCGGCCCTGTTGATCGATCCTCTACTGCTCTTTTCGCCACTCTGACTGACGCGAGGGCTAAGCCCGAGATATTTATACAACGGCCTGGTTGAGCCGAAATCACGGTAATGAAACAACTCTGTAGCAAATTGACAAGCCACCACAGAACCGACGCCCGGATGAGTTTTTAATAGATCCATCCGGCGACCAAGCACTCCCTTATCAAGATTGTCTGCAAGCGTTTTGTTCAATCCTTTGATCCGGTTATTGAAATAATCATAATCGCTTAAAAGCTCATCAAGAGACAGCTTCAATGTATCTATCAAACGCATATCACGCAGTTCGCCAACGCTGGCTATCGTCCAGTTTGCAAGCCCATCAGGTTCGCCAATGCCGTGCATCAGCAAAAAAGATTTGATCTGGACTTTTACTTTTGTAAATTGAAGAGCCTGCCTGTGACGCATCCGATACAACTGTCTGTCAGCTTCCTGCCGCCGGGTCGGTATCGTGATCGGACGAAGCATACCCTTAGCAGCGTATTGAGCTAATTTTCTACTGTCAAGCTTGTCGGTCTTATCATCTCCCCCTACCGGACGAGGTATCCTTGACGTAGCTACGACAGATGCCGGAAGCTTATTTTTTATAAGATCCCGAGCCAGACCGTAACCGGTAGGCCCCGCCTCATAGACAATATCTTTTATTGACCGAGCCATCGGTTGAAGCTTCTTATTTAATTGTTTTGGTTCTGCGACCATTCTAAAATCAATCGCCGGCATATCATTGAGGTACAAAGCCACATGATATGACTTTTTGTGTACATCAACACCGACAAAAACCTCGTCGTCACTGGTCAAATTTACATTCTTGAAAAAACTCTCTACTTTTGCTAATCTGCCCATGGGTCATCCTTTCAATTGAATAATGATAAAAATTCTGTTGATAACAAACACGGAAAGAAGTATAATGCACACATAACAATCAGGATAACACAATGCACTTAAAATTATATATTTATGGACTTACATCCTAACTCTTTTTGTGAGGAGTTTTGGTTCTCGGCAAGGCGTCAGTCTGCGTCCAAGCGAAGTAGTACGAGTGGTACGTCGAGTGATGGACGACTGGCCGGCAACGCCGCAGGGGAGCAAAAGAACCACAAAAACGGGAAAAACGGTGATTTCTGTGAACAAAAACATGAAAAACGAAGCCAATTTAAACAGCTTAAATTTAACCGTAACCTCTTATAATGAAGTGGCTTACAACGATTTAAACCCAAAAATCCAAAACGGAACGAACCCAATTAAAGCCAATTTCCGAAATGGAAAATCCCCCGTCTTCCAAAATAATAAAAAATGCAAGTCCTTGCTATTAAAGAACTTGCATCAAAGTTAACTAGCGGGGACAGGATTCGAACCTGCGACCTCCGGGTTATGAGCCCGACGAGCTACCAGACTGCTCTACCCCGCGATCAATATGAACACTTTACCAAAAAAAAACGACAGTTTCAATACTCTCTCGTCAAAAACTAAATATTTTCGCGAATACTGGCAGCAATGCTCTCGGCACGACCCTGGGCGTATTCACCGGCAGGCCACCTGCCAAAGACCCCGTCGCCACTGATCCGCGGGATCACATGAAAATGAACATGCTTTACCAACTGCCCTGCGGCACGCCCATTATTACACAACACGTTATACGCCTGGGCACCAGTAGCGGCTACCACAGCATTAGCTATAATGCCCAAACAACTGCTGGCACCTGCCAGAATATCCGGCGGACACTCGTGCAATGTCTCGAAGTGCGCCTTAGGAATTACCAAAGTATGCCCGTCACTGACCGGCTGAATGTCAAGAAAGGCAAGCACCCCGTCGTCTTCGTAAACCTTATTACAGGGAATCTGACCGGCTATGATCTTGCAAAAAACACAGTCATTTGCCCGCATCTGGACCCCTCAAAAAAAAACCGCCCCCTCATATCACAAATGTTTCATGATGCCAAACCTATTGCACCAATCACAATTACAAGTCCGCTTTGATGCGTGGTTAAGTTTCTTTACGACAACATATTACGCTTTCCAACGCGAAAATTTATTACCCTATAAGGGTATCACTTGCTTTTAGACTTCTTGCCTTCTGACTTCTCTTCCTGACCGACAAGCTGTAACAATACCAACTGGCCGTTATCGCCAAGCCTTCGCTTAGAGAGACGAATTATTCTCGTATACCCACCGGGCCTATCAAGATAACGGGGGGCGATCTCGCTGAACAACTTACCAATAACTGTGCCGGTCTTCACGTTTTTGCCTTCCTGTTCGGCATAGATCGCGCGATTGTTCAACAACGCAATTGCACGACGACGTGACGCAAGTGTCCCCTGCTTTGCCAACGTAATGAGTTTCTCAGCAAAACCCTGTACTTCTTTGGCCTTCTGGATAGTCGTAGAAACAGTCTCATGCTCAAAAAGTGATGACACAAGATTCCTGCGCATCGCCAAACGATGCGAACTTGTACGACCCAAATGACGTCCCGCTACTCTATGACGCATATTACGAATACCCTTCCGCGTTTAAGCTTAACCTCTGCTAAATCCAATTCAAACTTACCCAAACGCCAAAATCATTAATATCAAACTTCTAACGAACCGCTCATGAACATTCAAAATGCGGCACAATCATAACCAAAACCATCTATCAGGATGTCCTTATTTGACTTTCAGACAAACTAATCCACATCATCCATGCCGAGGCAAAGTCCCATATCTTCCAACTTTCTCTTTATTTCCCGCAAACTTGTCTTTCCAAAGCTGCGGACCTTAAGAATATCGGCTTCTGACATTTTTACTAACTGACTAACTGTTTCTATATGGATCGATTCGAGGCAATTGGCCGATCTTACCGTAAGCTCCAGCGCCTCGATTGATGTTGTAAGCTTCTCGGCAAGATTTTCGTCCACTTCACCTTCCTCGGCTTCTTCTGTAACTACCTCACCTTCAACTGTCTCAGAACCTACCTCAGCATACAAAACAAATGGGTTTATGTACTTGCGAAGTATCTTTGACGCTTCAACAAGTGCCATATCAGGGCTAACTGTCCCGTCTGTCCATATCTCGAGTATAAGCTTATCATAATTAGTGCGCTGACCAACCCGTGTGTCTTCGGTCTTGTACCTTACTCTCAAGACCGGAGAATAAATCGCATCAATCTCGATACTACCTATCTCCTGCTCAAATCTGTCAGCGGCAGCAATTCTTTCCGAAGCAGGTGAATATCCCCTGCCTTTCTCGACAAACATCTCAAGCTCGAATTTCACATTTTTTGTCAGCGTAGCCAGAACAAGATCCTTATTGATGATCTCGACCGAAGGATCGCATTCGATCATGGACGCAGTGACCTCGCCGGCTTTGTTGGCGGATACCTTAATTGTTCTGGGCTCATATCCCTGCATACTGACAACAAGCTTTTTGATGTTCAGCACGATCTCTGTAACATCTTCCATTACTCCGCTGATCGTCGAAAACTCATGATCAACGTTCGCGATCTTGATCTGCGTTACAGCACTGCCCTCAAGCGAAGAAAGCAACACCCTTCGCAAACTGTTGCCGATCGTTGTGCCGAAACCGCGTTCAAAGGGCTCAACGTAAAAACGCCCGTACTCATCGGTTGAAATTTCACTGTCCTGCTCGACAATAGTCGGCAGTTCCAAACCTCGCCATGTAATTCTCATATGTGGCCTCCTGAAAATGGCGGCAAATGTTCTCAGTACACTTTATCCGCGGCCAACTGCCGAAAAAGAATACTCTCTGTTACTCACCGCATACAAAAAAATTAATTCCTAAAAACTTTTACTAATATCCGTTATAAACATTCTCGCAATTTGCTCGCACCCGCGATTATCGCGAACAGAACTCGACAACAAGATTTTCCTCAATAACGAGCTGCACATCGTCACGACTCGGCAAACCGACAACTGTCGCGATTGCCTTGTCGGCATCCAATTGAAGCCAACCCTGAACCGTAAAATTCGGATTGCTTGCCAATTGATCCTTAACGAGTTTGCGGGTCTTATCTGATTTTTTAAGGGTGATCTTGTCACCTATCTTAACTGTAACATCAGGGATATCAACCTTGCGTCCATTAACATGAACATGACCATGATTGATCAGTTGTCTTGCCGATTTCCGCGATGGAGCAAAATTCAGCTTATACACAACATTGTCAAGACGTCTTTCGAGCAACTCAAGAAGCACTATGCCGGTATTGCCCTTCGTTCGCTCGGCCTGTTGAAAATATCTATGAAACTGTTTTTCCATGAGACCGTAAAACCTCTTAACCTTTTGCTTTTCACGAAGACGAACACCGTAATCGGTACGCCGTGCCCGCCGCCAGCCATGCATGCCGGGGGCAATGCTCTTCTGACGTTTTTCGACCGCGCACTTAGCGGTTTCACAACGAACGCCCTTAAGAAACAGTTTCATGCCCTCACGACGACAATGTTTACAAGATGAACCAAGATAACGTGCCATATAAACTCAACTTCCTGAGAATTCCCTAAAATTCAAATCAAAAATTATATCTCACATATTTTAAAAGTATTAAACTCTTCTGCGTTTACGCGGCCGACATCCATTATGCGGTATCGGAGTAACATCTTCTATCGAAGCTATCCGCAAACCCGCCTGTTGAATCGCCGATATTGCCGATTCCCGTCCGGAACCGGGACCCTTTACATGGATCTCAACTTCACGAAGTCCATATCTCATAGCCGAACGTGCACACTTTTCCGCTGCACGCTGAGCAGCAAACGGCGTACTTTTACGAGAGCCCTTAAACCCAACCGTACCGCCGGAATCCTGACAGATCGAACCGCCGTCAGTATCCGTTATCGTGATCAGAGTATTATTGAATGTCGCCTTAATGTGAACTATGCCACGAGCAATATTCCTGCGAACTTTTCGCTTACCTGCCTTTTTTGCCATTATCTACCTGTCCTGTTTACAAAAATAAATTAAAAGTCACGATTAACGTGCTTCCTTGACACCCTTCTTGCCGGCAACGGTCTTTTTCTTACCCTTGCGCGTCCTGGCATTACTCTGGGTCTGCTGACCACGTACCGGCAGTCCGCGTCTGTGTCGGATACCCCTGTAACACGCAATGTCACGCAACCTCGCAATATTCTGCGAAACCTGTCTGCGAAGAGTACCTTCGACAACGTGCTCCCGTGTAATGATCTGCGCAAGACGACTCACTTCGTCTTCCGTCAGCTTACCGGCTTTGACATCAGATTCTATCTTAGCCTCTTTCAAGATCATACCCGCTGTATGAACACCAACTCCGTGAATATACGTAAGAGCTATCCAAATAGGCTTATTATTAGGAACATCAACACCAACTATACGCGGCATACCAACTCCTGCTATTTACTGTTCTCAAAAATTTCAAAAAACCATTTAATCGGCATCTATCCACTCAATCAGCCTTGTCGCTGCTTATGACGTGGATTGGCCGAACAGATCACACGGATGACGCCCTTACGGCGAATCACTTTGCAATTTTCACAAATACGTTTTACTGAACTTCTAACCTTCATAATACACCATCATTTCTAATTTCTTAAAACGATCCTGCCCTTAGTCAGATCATAAGGACTCATTTCAATAGTAACACTATCGCCGGGCAGAATGCGAATAAAATGCATTCTCATCTTGCCAGAGACATGTGCCATTACTTCATGACCATTCTCAAGTTTGACCTTGAACATTGCGTTTGGCAATGCATCAAGCACTTCGGCCTCCAGCCTTATAGCGTCTTTCTTAACCATATATCCTTAAATCAATTTTCACTTCTAAAATTTATTCTTAACCGGCTTGTGCCGTCAATACTTCACAGCCGCCGTCTACTACCACAATCGTATGCTCAAAATGAGCCGAACACTTTCCATCCTTTGTCACCACGGTCCATCCGTCTTTTAGTGTCTTTACCGCCGCCGACCCTGCGTTTACCATCGGCTCAACCGCCAATATCATCCCTTTCTGCAAGACAATATCGTTTCTGAGCAAGTCTCTGCTGACAAAATTCGGCAACTTCGGATCCTCGTGCATCTCTGTGCCGATCCCGTGGCCAACATATTCCTTCACAACGGAAAATCCGGCTTCTTTAGCACAGGCTTCCATCTGACCGGCAATTTCGCTCCACTTGATCCCGGGGGCACATTCTTCCACCGCGATATCAAGCAAACGCTTCGTTGTATCCATCAGCTTTTGCCTGTCCTGAGACACCTTACCGATGGCGATAGTAACCGCCGCGTCTCCGCAGTAACCGTTCAACTTGACGCCAAAATCGACACTCAGTATATCGCCTTCACGGACAATTATCTCTCGCGAAGGTATCCCATGTACCACCTGCGAGTTGATCGAAGAACAAATGGCACCTGGAAAAGGCTGCTTTGCATAAGGGCTTATAACACCCTTAAACAGTGCTATCGCACCCGCCGATTCCGTCACCGAATTGGCCAATTCGTCAAGTTCACCGGTACTGATACCGGGCTCTGCGACCTCTCTTATTTTTGAAAGAACATTTGCTACAATCGCTCCAGGCCTGCCAAGCATTTCAATTTCTCGCTTGCTTCTGAGCTTTATAGCCATTATTAACTAACCTGATAGTCAAGTTTGTCAAGCTCGGCAAATATCGACGCGGTTATGTCATCGATCGCTGCGTCCGCCTTAATGTTAATGATCATGTTGCCTTTACTCTCATAGTAACCTACAACCGCAGCCGTCTGCTCATGATATGTTTTCAGTCTGTTGTCAACAACCTCGGGCTTATCGTCTTCCCGCTGAGCAAGCTGACCGCAACCGTTATCACAAACACCTTCGGTTTCAGGCTTCAGATTTTCTACATGATAAACCGCTCCGCATTTTGGACAACTCCGTCTGCCCGTTAGTCTTGCGGATATCACTTTATCATCTACTATAAGATTTACTATCCCATCTACTTTTTCACCGGCATCAGCAAGAGCCTTATCGAGTCCTTCGCCCTGTGCCACCGTCCGTGGAAAGCCGTCCAGTACATATCCACCAGATTCTTTCTTCATGGCACCTGCCATCATATTTATAATTATATCATCCGGCACCAACGCGCCAGAATCCATATAGCTCTGCGCCTTACTGCCAAGTTCTGTTCCTGCCGTCCGCTCGGCGCGAAGTATATCACCGCTTGACAGATGCTTCATATTGTACTTGTCAATGATCCGCTTACATTGCGTGCCTTTACCGGCACCGGGAGGGCCTAATAAGATCAGCTTCAACGATAAGCTCCTTTGATCCTGCCGGATTCACTAAAACCATCATAGTTACGCATTACAAGGTTGGCTTCGATCTTCTGAACGAGATCAAGTGAAACACTTACCACGATCAAAAGGCCCGTTCCACCAAGGAACATCGCCACACGGTAATCAACGCCCAATCCTTCGGCAATTACCGTCGGCACAACCGCAATAAACGCTAGAAATGATGCGCCGTAAAAAGTAATACGCATCATAACCGTCTCAAGGTATTCAGCCGTTCTGTGGCCGGGACGAAGACCGGGAATAAAACTGCCCCTGTCTCGCAACTGTTTAGCCATCTCTTTCGGCTGGAACTGAACCGTGGTCCAGAAATACGCAAACAAAAATATCATCACGATAAACACAAGACTATATGTAAAGGACCCAGACTTAAATGCATCCCCGATCTGACCCAAAACAGATGAGCCCTGCAATTTGGGTATATTGCCCAACTGCTGAATGATCAACGGTGGAAACATCATCAAACTCGATGCGAATATGATCGGCATCACACCACCATGATTGATCCTCAGCGGCAGATAATGCCTTTGTCCGCCGTACATCCTTCTGCCTCGCATCTGCTTGGCTTGTTGGATCGGGATACGCCGCTGACCCTGCGTTATAAGGATCGCACCTGCTACTACAAAAACAAATGCTGCGATAAGGAAAATGATTATCGCCGGACCGTAACTTCCCTCTGGGGCTCCGACATGAAAATCGGCTTTGTCGTAAACCGTCTTGATCGCCCATGGCATACGCGAAACGATACCCGCCATAATAATAAGGCTTATCCCGTTGCCGATACCATACTCATCGATCTGCTCGCCAAGCCACATCAAAAACAGCGTCCCGGCCGTCATTCCCACAACACCCATAAAGATCGCCTGTTTTTCCATACCGGCATAAGTCAGACCACCCATCATTTTCATTATCATCATCGCCTGAACAATGCACAAAGGCACGGTCAGATAGCGCGTATACTCCTGTATCTTCTTATGACCGGCTTGGCCTTCCTGCCGAAGTTTCCTAAGTGCCGGCACAACTTCACCAAGCAGCATCAAAATGATCGATGCCGATATATAAGGCATAATACCAAGACCAAACAAGCTGCTCTTGGAAAGGGTTCCACCGCTGAACATCTGAAGATATTCGGCGACCCTGCCCAACGGCGAGTCGGAATCACGCTGTTGTGTCTGCTCGGCGATCTGAGCCTGATCGAAACCAGGCACCGGAATATGGAAACCTATCCTGTAGATAGTCAGCAAAGCTATCGTAAACAATATCTTAAACCGCAAATCCGGTATTTTAAAAATATTTACAACAGTTCCAAGCATATTTGTCATCCCTGTACTTATTAAGTCTAAGCAACAACCTTTACACTGCCGCCACAACCGGCGATTTTCTGTTCGGCACTCTTACTGAACTTATGTGCACATATATCTAATTTCTTAGTGAGTTGACCGTCACCTAATATCTTTACCTTGCTCTTTTCGCTATCAACAAGTCCGGCATCTGCAAGAGCGGAGATACTTACCGACGCACCGTCACTGAATCTCAACTCAAGCTGGGAAACATTGACTATTTCATAGCGTCTGGCAAAGTTAAAATTACTAAACCCGTACTTCGGCAACCGCCTGAACAGCGGCATCTGGCCACCCTCGTATGTAGGACGTGCCATCGATCCGGGACGAGATCCCTGGCCCTTATGGCCTCGACCGCTTGTCTTACCCATACCGGAACCTTTACCTCGGCCAATGCGTTTGCGTTTCTTGTTACTACCAGCTATCGCAGTTATTTCATTGCTTAGCATTTCAACTCACCACCTTTTAATTGCTTCAATCTCTACACCACGCAGAGATTCTATGGTCTCTTTATCACGCAACTTCAACAAACCGTCCATCACCGCTTTAACAACATTTTTTACAGATGTACTGCCATTGATCTTCGTTAAAACATTGCGTACGCCTGCATATTCCAGTACCGCACGCGCACTTGAACCGGCTATAACACCGGTACCGGGACTTGCCGGTATCATCGTTATACTCGTTGCCCGACACTTACCGATTATCTTGTGCGGTATCGTACCATCAACAAGGGCTATCTTGTGCAGACTCTTCTTGGCATCTTTTACCGCCTTTTCAACCGCTGGTGGAACCTCATTGGCCTTACCATACCCGATGCCAACCGTACCGTTACGGTCACCGACTACAACCAAACCGGCAAAACTGAACCTTCGGCCACCCTTGACAACCTTCGAACATCGGAACACCTTTACAACGGTATCCTCTAAGGGTTGCTCTTCCATTGCTATTTTTACATCATTTGCCAACTCACATCTCCAATTGTATGGAACTCAAAAACCTCTTAACACTTCTTACTTAGAAAGCAAGGCCCGCTTTTCTCGCTGCATCAGCAAGTGCCTTGACTCTGCCATGATATTTGTACTTGTTCCTGTCAAACTTTACGCACTGGATACCGACACCGACAGCCTGCTTGGCTATCGCAGTACCTACCACCTCGGCAGCAGCTATGTTGCCGCCGCTTTTGGTCTTGCCACGAAGAGCTTTGGCACGGCTGCTCGCCGAAGCAAGCGTAACACCGGCATGGTCATCGACTATCTGTGCGTAAATATGTTTGTTCGAGCGAAACACCGAAAGTCTCGGACGTTCGGTGGTCCCGAAGATCTTCTTTCGAGTCCGGTATTTCCGCCTTACTTTTGCCTTAGCTAATTTTTCAGTTCGCATAACTACTATTTCCTATACTCATCAAAAGCCGATTACGCTTTACAATTCATTCCAAAAATTACGCACCGCCTGAGGCAAATGCCTTACCGACCTTGCGCCTTACAAATTCGTCAGCATAGCGGATACCCTTGCCTTTATACGGCTCCGGCGGGCGAATCTCTCGTATGTTCGCCGCGAACTGACCTAACTGCTGCTTGTCAGGCCCGGATATACTGAACAATGCGGGGACATCATTACCGCGAGTTGCAGGCGTCTTGATCTCGACCTTTACATCCTTTGGTATCTTCAGTTCGACCGGGTGGCAGAAACCAACCTGAAAAACAAGATTGCCGCCCTGCTCTTTAAGATTGTAACCGGTACCGAAGATCTGCATCTTCTTTTGGTATCCCGTACTCACACCGGTGACCATATTGTTGATCAGTGCCCTCATCGTTCCATGCAGTGCCTTAAACTCCCTGTTGTCTCCCTGAGGATTACTGACAACAACCTGCTTTGCATCACTATCGATCTTGACGCCGATCTCCTGGTGGCAATCCAACTCAAGGCTGCCCTGAGGTCCGCTGACCTTAATGTGATTGCCCTTCTGCTCAATATTGACACCTGCAGGAATTGCTATTGGTTTTTTTCCTATACGACTCATTTAGCTCACCATACAAAGTAACTCACCGCCGACACTTTCCTTACGGCAGATTCTATCGCTTATTACGCCTTTACTTGTGGACACTATCGTTATACCCATACCATCTAATACTCGCGGCAGATCCTTTACGTTACAATAAACACGCTTACCGGGCTTGCTGACTCTCTTTATCTCGGTTATAGCATGCTGACCTTCTATCGTATACTTAAGAAAAACACGGAGTAAACCCTGCTTGTCATCTTCGATCCGGTCATAATCTACAATATAACCTTCTTCTTTCAGGACCTTGGCCACTCCTTCACAAACTTTCGAAGCACGGATCTTCACATCCGGCATCTGCACTCGGCCGCCATTACGTATCCTCGTCAGCATATCAGCTATCGGGTCACTCAA
>SDBV01000245.1_pt1 | contig 75053 bp, 86 predicted proteins | sample 2277081 | NCBI WGS metagenome assembly SDBV01 (sample SAMN10402039, study PRJNA504765) | marine sediment metagenome | isolation source: marine sediment core GS10_PC15, 223 cmbsf | place: Arctic Ocean: Southern Knipovich Ridge | collected 2010
TCATTTAGCCATTCTATAATGTGGACGTGATTTTCACGAACAGCCCATTTACATACTATTTTCTTCTGTGGATATCCCTTGGATGCCGCCCATTTCAGAAGCTCTAAATTTCCAAATTTAGAAGCGTATAGACATATGGACCAAGGCAGCAACGTTGAACTTTGTCCCTGTCCGATGTTCTCTGCCATAGATTTTATAACGTCTGTGTAATGATGCTTCTGCGCATATATATATGTTGCTATACTCCATGGACACCCATTGTTGATAGCCCATGTAATAACATTGGTATTGTCTTTACACATTGGATTACGAATATAATCCCATTTATTGATATTCTCTTTACGAGGGGCGTGTTCGGCTATTACTAGGTTCCAACGACGACAAACATGTACCAGGACGGGACGATTGCTTGCACATTCGAGAATTTGAAGAAGCATCTCCACTGGGAGACTGTGGATGGGTGCCTCATTGTCCATTGTTATGTTCTTGTGATATGATAAACATTTTCATTTTTTTACACCATTTATCGCGGAAGGCTGTCCATATAGTCGTTTAAGAGCGTTTCATCGACTTCTTCTACACCCAACGACCGAAAGTGATCTCTGGTGGCTTGTTCTAGGGTTTTTGGAATGTCGTCGTTCTTCAAAAAAATACTTTGACAGATAGCCATGGACCAATGTAGATACCCGTTGATTTGCAGATCAGACCACATCTCCGGTGGGTTGTCCAGCAAATCGCGCGTATTGGACACTTTGTCTCCGATCTTGATGAGACGTGCATTGCGACTCTTAAAGGGTAGAAAATAGAGTTGGGAGCTTTTCCGAAAAAACTTGCTTATCGTCTTGTCATCGGTTACTTCCGATACGATCGTGGCTATACCCAGCCCAAACACGCTTTGTAATTCCGAATAGGTTGTTTCTGTGTCTTCCAACACGTCATGCAACAAAGCACCTGTCAACGCATCCCAATCTCGGACACCGTTGCTGTATAAAAAGTGTGCGACATCGATGGGGTGGTTGATATACGGGGATTTTGCTGGATTCTTGCGTCGATGATCCCGATGTTTCAAAGCGGCAAACTGCAATGCGTTCATAAATTGTTCTTGTCCTTTCATTTTTGGTTTCGAAAACGGTCTTTATTGATTAGTTTGTATGTTAACGAAATCTTATAGATTGCAGCTGCGATCTATAAAATGGAAGATACACTCGAACTCGAACTCGGCTCTCTCGGTTCTCTCTACCAAATAATGGGTAGGAGTGTTAGGATTTACGTTTTTCAAAAAATGGGACAAAAATCCTTTACCATTGTGCCAAACTCTGTGTATGCAAAAGCCGTAGAAAACAGCGGTTTCCGAAATGAAACGCCCTTTTATAAAGAATACCAGGAGTATGGACGGTTATGCCCGAGGAGGCTGGCTCGAACGTACGAGGATTTTATTGTCACCAGCCCCATTCCGATTAGTAAAGAAGTGCTTCACGATTATTTTGGAACGTGTGATGTCCACAATAAGGGACCACGCACCTACAGTGAAGCCTTGGACATTGCAGACAAGATGAATCCACACAACATACTTGCGCGACGAAAAAAGGAAAACGACGATTTTTGGGGACATTAGAAGGTGGACGTGCACCTGCACATCGGGTTTGGGTTTTCCTCATCTAATATGACTCGCGTAATGTGTCCTGTTTTTAAACTCAAAATGGCTACGTCCCCCATGCATCGTATACCTTCCTTTCGTAATACCTGTACGGCGTGTAGAAGTAGGTCACCCACTTCCGTGGTCGTCATGTGTCCGTCCATGCCGTTGTGAACGATGGTATTGTTTTCATCAACCATCCATTCTTGCTGCGTAATCTCTTCAACCAACGTATTGAGAGCCTCTGTATCGATTTTATGGATCCGATCCGGAGCTATTTCTTCGTATTCAATCAATCCCACTACTTCCTTAAACCCACTAAACATTTTAGTAGTCAACAAATCTTTAACTACTCACTTTTCAAGGGTGAAAAGGGATACGATCTGTTTAGTTATAACGAAAGATCGAAGGAAGAACCGGTTCATTTTTTTGGGAATCTGTTTCGTTTTCTCCATCTTTGAAGGGCTCGTTGATACGCTGAACTTGCTTTTTCTTCCTCTTCGTCATCTTTTCTCAGTTGTTCTCCACGTTGTTTTTCGGTCAAGGGGTAAAACGTTGTTTTCCATCCTTTCAACTCGCAACATCCTTTGTAAAACATATTACCGTAATGTAGGGAATCGATACATCCTTGACACTCAATATCGTTCCAAGGTTCACATGTACACATGGTGATATAGTCGTAATCGACAACATAATCCTGGTATTCCTTTTCGGTTATCTTTGCAAGAACCAACACTTTTCGCAATTCCCTGTCAAGATGCAATTTGCTAACTTTCCCTTCGAAAGGTTGGAAATACTTATCGAACCCTTTGATGTATGTTTCTCCATCGCGTATGCTGAGTTTGCTGCAAAACTTACAACAAGCCTTTATGGATCCCGGTTTCTCAAGTCGCACGCGACGAGCTTCAAGGTGGATGCCTTCCAATTGTTTCATCAAAGCGCTTGGACGTTGTTGGTATTGGAATCGGATGAGACCCTGAATGTATGGTGTCCCTGTTTTCTTTCCGCTTTTGGGATTCAGCACATACTCGGAGACACCCGTTGCCAAAACACGTACAAACCAATTTTTGGGATAGTTGTTCCAAGTGAGAACCATCGTATAGTATTTTTCACCTTTGAGGAGTCTAAATTCGGGCTTAGAAGCCCAGTACCACTTTAACTCAGTAAGTTTCAAGAGTTCTCGAACAAGCCAATTCTTGCTCTTTCGTTTGGTACCAATTCCCTGTTCACTTGCAAGTTTTCGTAAATCGTTCAAGTGAAGATCCGCCAAGGTCGCTCCAAAGTCGATCGAGCTTCTAAGGAGCTTCAAAAAATCCTTATGCAAAAAACTGTTTTGCTTTAAACAATTTTCTTTCTCTAACAAAGGGGCGTTGAGGAGCGGTTCCTTTACTTTTAAATCATACGTTGGTTGCACAACATACATTTATAAATGTATGTGATAATGTTTTATAGAGATCCAGTTCTTCTTAATATGCAAACCCGAGTCAGAAAAGTGATTTGTTTATAAGACGTTCGGTTGAATAAGTATGGAACTCGTCTATTACAAGCCCATTATTACGGTTGACAAGGAAACGTGTGATTACACCGTCAAACGGATCAAAGTAAGGGAGCATTTCACCCGTGAAGATCTGATACGTTATGTTGAAAGGGGAAAAGAAGTCAGCATGTCGAGTAAAGTGGTGTATTGGAAAAATAAGAAAAAGAAGTTGTTGTTGAAATCCGAGGAAGAACGCGCTCGTGATGAAAGAGGAGGTCCTGCACCAACGCCCCCTTCCGAATGATTTTCGCTTTAAGCTTTTTGCAATAAATAACTATGATAAATATAGTTATTTATATTTATAACTTGACGAGATATAGGGTTTCTTGCGCACCCCTCACAAATGAGCTGTGAGACCGATTTCCAACTCGCCTCATTTTTAATATTTGAGGTCCGGAGCATCGAAACCCAAAAAACCCTTAATTAGTAAGCCAAAAAACTGCAAGGATAGGAATGGGGTTATATCCACTTAGGACACGTGAAAACAATAATAAACCAAAATTCCAGGGTCCCCAAACCTTTTTTAGAGGATTTGAAGGACTGGGAACCGAGAAAAGAGCGTTTTTTGGCGAGACCGATTTCCAACTCGCCTCGTTTTCAAGAGCGTCTGTGGTGACGACCGCAATACGGTGGTCCAACGCCGGATCTCGTGTCGTAGTATCGGAAGGAGAACCCATTGAGGAGTTGGTTGCCCTTGGTTGGTCATGCAAAGAGATCACAAAAACAAGAAAGGGTCAAAAACGCACCAATACGCGCTCTGTCGAAGAGTGGATCACTTGGAATTGTCGGTAAAAATATTGATTTCGAATTTTCGTTTTAACTTTAAAAAAGAATGGAAGCATCCATTTCTATGATAACGCCAACTGTAATTTCGGAGGAAGAATGGAAAGCAAAGGGATTTTACGAAGAAAAAGACAGAGACAACTTTGATCGTCTCGAATTCTATAATAGTGAATCGGGCGAAGAAAACGTAGCTGTTTATTGCTATTTTCCAGTCAACGTGTATATTAGGGACGCTTCTGAATACGAAGGAAAATCCTGCTTTTATATTTTTATGCAAAAGCAGGAAGAAAAACAGGATACAAGGGAAAAGTGGCGATGGGTTGGGGTGGATCTTAGTGAAATTGATCTTGTGGTCGAAAGCAAATTCATGATATTTGGCGAGCAATGTGAAAAGGGAGAAAGAGTGCTCCTGTTGGGATGCACGTTTTATGAAGGAGGATGTAATCTTCAAAATGTGTCAAAAAATTGAACTTTTTTTGGTGGTTTTATCGTTGTAAACATGGATTACTCGAGTGTTATTGATAATTGTGGGGAAACGCCTGGAGAATGTAATAGAGGACACGTAGGATTGTGTTTGGAAACGTGTAAATGCAACCGGTTCATTAACTTGACGGATAGACTTCCCCAATCTGCGCAAAATCAAATCGATGCGGATTACAATGCATTTCTCCGACCGCATCTCGGTACCAAGGATCCTAGCGCTCCTTTTGCCTTGAAACCGCATGCCTTGGATTGTGAACGGATTTTGAGATTAACGTGCTGGGTGAACAACGATGAAAAAGCGCGCGATTTTATCGTTGAAATGTGGGTTGACGAAAACTTTCATCCCTTCAGATCCATGGGTACCTGTTCCCGTGTTGAAGATGCTGTGGATCCAGATACAGATCAAGTGGTCATTCGAATGAGCGGTACACAACCAGGTAAAATTATTGTTTCTTGCTTTTTTTCTGTCAAAAAACGGTGGTATCATTATACCTTTGACTTTTTCGATCGGGAAGGCTGGATAAATTGTATGCCTGGGAAACCAAGGGAAAAATACAACCGAGGGTAAGATACCTGAGGATTTAATAAATTTACGTATTTGCAAATACATAAATATGAAATGATGCAACTGGGCGTTATTACAGGTTGCTGACCGACGTGGAAGCGTTATAGATCTTGAAAAGGTGATAAATGTAGCGTTCGTAGTTCGTACTCCATCCTCACCTAGGTTCCGAAGTGAGTCCATATTGGAAAACTTTGGTTCCCTCGTCATCAATGACGAATTTTCGTACATCTCCATCCTCCCCTACTAACACAACCCAACCGGTCACGCAGGCTGAATTCATAACCGCTTCAACAATGGATACCAACTCGATGTAGTAATCCACAAACCAAGTGTTGTCATGGGATATATCAACAGCAATCGATGCATCTTTAATGATCCAAAGACGAGATTTCTCAGCTATCTCCTTTTCGGCTTCCTCCATGTCCTTATCAGACATACAATCATCCCACCACTCGATATATAACTCTCCTGTTGCGCTGATGACACTGTAACCCATAGTGTAAACTATATTGTTATTTTTTAAAACCCCTTTAAAAAATCATTTTTCACCTCTTGACAATAGGAAATTATAACATTTATTATAATTTTTGTTATTCTACGACATAGTTAGTCTCTTTTGGCACGTCTCCTGACTTGGAATGCCTCTTCGTAATCTGCACAGTCTCCTTCGAAAGGGGTGAGTTCCTCTGTTTCCAACACAGCATCCAGTTGCTCTTGATCGAGACTCGCTTTGGTATAGATCAATTCGTCCAACGGGACGCTGACGTGAGGACTCCTCGAAGCAGGAAAGAGTTCGTACGAGTTGATTTTCTCTACAAGATAGGGTTCTTCCGGTGTAGGACCCCCTATCACAAATTGTTGGATAAGCTCCACAACTTCTGTAGGCAACAAATGCAAACGCGATCTCTTTTTAGAAAAAAGCCGCTTTACAAAGGCGCAATTGGCGCACATCTTGTCTTTGAGGAGAATGGGTGTTCCACATTCGCAGTCTCTGTGAAAGCGGCACAATAGTTCTTCCCCTTTGTGACAAAAGGCACACAAGTCCATATGCGACAAGCAAGGATTACAGCCCGGATACGTGCACTGTACAAACCTGCACGGTTGAAACCTGTCCACACAGCCAGTATGAAATTCACAACCATGATTGTGGCGACAATGTCCTTTGCCCTCGATCCCTCGTAAAGGATCTCCGACATCATGGCAATAAGGTCCACCATATCCCTCGTCGTCGAAGCTAAATGGTGGAAGCGCGCATTGAAACGTACACAAGTGCTTTTCACAAGCAGTGTATTCTTCTTCCATCACGCGTTCATCACAAATCTCTATTAAAGGGGGTTCTATTTCTGCATCTATCATTGTGTGAGTCCTACACGTATGTGCATAGCAAATATCTTCCCAGCGACCGTTCACGATGGTACAGGTACATCCCATCCACCGGTCAGCCTCTCCGTCCGAACAATCTCCTGCGAAATCGTCCCATAGATCAATATCACTATCATCAGACGAAAAGGATTGATACATCATATATGAGTTGTTGTTTGATGCAAAACAACGTTTATATTTTCATTTTTTTACACGTTCCTTGAGCAAGGAATGGATAACATTTACACTATTGATGATGACTTCCTTTTATTGAGTAATAGGTACACCTGACCATATAATATCTTTATCTAAGTTACACGGTCCTACTCCATGAGCTATTGTATGTTTTGAGTTTTCTACTCGACATACACATGATATTGGTGAACCATCCCAAGCCTCCTTTCTAGTACATTGGGCTGTCATACAATTAGCATATTTACCCGATGGACATGTTTGGGTCCCTGAAAAATCAAAAATAGGTTCCCCTAAACTAAATGTTGATGTCAAATTTGTGTTTACATAATCACATACAGGAGCTTCATTTATATTTGGACATGATGTTAATCCATAGGGACATTCTTTTTTGGTTTCTTCCTTAACATCTGGTGGTATAATTTGGGTTACATCCACAAAAGATGTCCCCTTAAATTCCCTACATCCACATTCGGCAGTTCCATTATCATTTAGCCTACATTTAGCATAGTAGCATAAGGCATATTCTCCTTTACATGGTACAAAAACCATATTTTGAGGAATAGATGTGGAAGTAGCGGGATCAATGCTTTTATTTACGGAATCCCCATCGGCATCGGGCGATGCCTTCGGGGCAGAGCCATAGGCTATAGCGATGAATATAATGATTATAGCAACAATGAGTATTAGAATTATCAATAGATACATTGCTACTTTACTGAAATGTATTAAGTAAAATAGAAACAAACTTTATGGGTGTTTTAAAGATGAAGCAAGAACCCGTGAATACATTTATTGACCTTGCTTCTTCGGAAGGGTGGACATGCACGGAGATTCAAGAAGATGAACAACACAATATCTTTGAATTGTGGGAAAAAGACTCAGATACAGAGCTTCCTTATGTAAAATGTACGGGACAGCTACAATGTGGTGCGGAAGAAGCTTTTGAGTACATCCTTACCTCAAATTTAGAAGTGAGGCAACAGTGGGACCCTCAAGTGATTAAATACGACCTCGTGCAAGAAATCGATACCCATACGCACCTCCTTCATTATGTATACGGTACACCCTTCCCCGTGACCACGAGGGATTTCTCTGTCATTCGGCATGTGGATCGCAGAAAGGGTCGGCATGTCTTGTGTGCAAGATCTGTTGAAACCGAAGCAATTCCTGTTTCGTCCGATTGTGTGCGTGGTGAAGTGTTTATCAGCGGTTACCTTGTGGAAGACGCTGAAAAGGAAGGTTTATGTACGATTACTACACTCAACCACGTCGATCCAAAAGGGTGGATCCCCGCGTTTGTAGTAAATATGGCCAAAAATAAGCAGCTGACAAAGCTTCAAAAGCTTTCAAGGTCGCTCGACCGAGCTTCAACAATGATTCCAAAAACAAAAGAATGAAATTTATATAAATATATAAATATTCCAAAGTATGGGTATTGATAACGAAAGTGTACTTTGTTTGGGGGTAGAATTAGGATGCGGAGAGGAGATACAGGAAACGTTTGAAGCCTTTTTGAAGAAAAGAGGGAAGTTTCCACCGAATGATGATGAGGATTATGAATATGACTTTTATGAGATTTTCGAGTTGGTGGAAAAGGAACTGGATAAAGATGGAATGTCCCCATCCTCTTTCCCTTTTTGCTTGCGATATGCGAGTCCTTACTACGATTGCAGATTTGAGCATGTCGTTCTTTATGTCACACATATAGGTTGGCATGACGGAATTTCCATTGAAAAGGCGGTCAAATTCTTGCAAGAATTTGACAAAGAAGCGTTGTATGCTTTTTTGCGTGAACTTGGTGTAGAGGAAGAAATGGAACCTAGGATATTCTCCTTACCCGACATAACGTAAGTAAGCAAAAAATGATTCCAAAACAACATTTTGAACGTGGATAAAATGGAGGATCTTGCCTTGGAAAAACTCAGCAAAGAAAGCAAAGAAAACGAATATGTGATGTACATTGTCGTCAACCACGATCTAAAGATGGGCAAGGGAAAGATTGCAGCACAGGTGGCACACTCTGCGTGTCGTGTGATTCGATTTCTGGAATCCCTCTCTACCAAACCATTCTATTATAGACAGTGGATCTCCAACTACGAACCAAAAATTGTACTCAAGGCTACAAAAGAGCAAATGAAGGATATTATGAAGATATTCGGACGTGCAAGACCGCTGAGACCTACACATACCGATTTTGAAGGGATATGGTGTTTTCACACGATTGATGCAGGACGTACGCAAATTGCCCCCGGATCGTTGACTACGTTGGCTTTTCGTCCATTTCAGAGAAAAGAGGCACCCGAAATCCTCCGATCGCTTAAATTGCTGTGATTTCGTGTTCTACGAATATATATACGTAATATACATATATAATATGTATTTCAAAAAATCTTACGTTCCTACTCCAGGTCCTCTTGGGGTACCTAAATTGATAAAGGGTCCTTGCACGATCATCCATTCCAAAAAGAGGAAGACACGTTGTCCTTCTTCGTTTTCTTGAAAGACGTGAATAATCATTTGTTCCCCTGCTCTCAGCGGGACACACCCTCCCAAACTTGCGGAAGCAATAAAATTCGCACCAAGTCGACTCCAAGGAGCGGTTTGTCCAACGATAGCGATGTCCAGTCCCATAGGCTGACCTGTACCAGGTCCACCACAGATATTTTTTGTCAAGAAACGACACACTTGGGTGTTTGTTTCGCCCGTTAGTCTGCTTGTCCCTGTTGGGGATACGCTACTAAAGTAATTGGCCCACGCGCTCACTTGATAAATGGCGGTTTTTGGGGCTGTGAACCGACCCGTTACCGGATCAAACCCAGTAAGGTTTCCTCGTACGCAGTTATAAGGATCCGAGGCAGAATTTGTAGGGGGGAACTCTACAAATCTACTTTCTCCACTGTCTAATTGAATATTTCCTTCTACAGCAGCATACACGTAATTAGCATTGCTCAGTTTTTGTGACGGATAGCAACAACATCCTTTTGGCATTTGCTATAGATTTGAAAATTTGTTCTTTTTTTTAACTGGACAAAGAATGAAGAAACGGGTTCGTTTCTCTTGCCCAGAACATGAACTACAGCATATTCCCCCTATTTATGAAATGCTGAGTTTTTGCATTTTCTTTATTGGTATCTACTTAATTCTACTCTATCTGTAATTTCTTATTTTCAACCTGTTTTGAAAATGGACCTCGCTATTGAAGAAGAGACTCGCCCAGCCCAGCCCACATCAATTGCCGTACTGAGTTTGTATGTGGTAGCCGGATTGTTCATCGTAATCAGCATCCTTTTCATCGTTGTGTTTACGTTCTACAAAGGCAATAAAGATAAATAAAGATGTATATATACATTATATGTATATTTTTATGCCGAGTTGGGAAGGTGGGAATCCCCCAACGAAGCGCTGCTCCTCGCTTTTTGAGCGGAAAGGGAAGCGGAAGCGTTTAAATAGGCTTCGGAACTCAACAATCCCGTCACCATTTCGTTTTGTAAGGGCGTACTGTAGGACATGCTGCGTTGGTTTGTGTGGGAAGAGCTAAACGTTCGTAGATCGGACATTCCAACGTCCCAATAGGTCTCGTAGTTTACCATCCCTGTCAAACAGTGTTTGATATCCTCGATCAACAACGGCGTTAAATCGTCCCCCTCGACAAATCGTTGCTTCAAAAAGGCAAGAAGAGTTCTCATTTCCGCTCTTTTTACTTTCAAGTCTGTTTCTGGAGAGGAAAAAGCCCACTGCATCATTGCTGCAACCAACACGCGATGATGATGTTTGCGTACTTCTACATCGATTAATGGCTCTTCTTCCGTTTCTACAAAGGTGGTTTCGAGCAAAATAGGCTGCATTTTTCTTTGTTGTCCTGTCAACACGTTGAAATAGGAAACATAGCACCATATCTCAATTGTCTCTCGTTTGGGTAAAATTTCAAACAGGATGTCTTTCTGTTGATCTCTGTAGAGATCGCCTATTTCCAACACATAGCTTCCTGAGCTATCACGATGTTTATGATCACCCCACACGTGCATCACGTCATATTCGGGAACCGTTGGAATGGTGAGTTCTACATTTTGGACGACCAAACTGAGCAAACCACCCAAACATTCTGCAAATTGCGGACCAATACTTTCCTGGTCAGGAATGTAGTAGTATGTACCACTTTTAGTCACGGAACACACAGCTTCCAACATCGTGGCATCGTGGTCTTTTCCAAATCCGAATCCGAGAATCTGAACGTTCTTTTCTCTTTGATGTGTAGCCACCACTTTTTGTAAGCTCGGCGTATCTATGATCCCGCGGGTAGGGATTCCGTCCGTAAACAGCATCAATGTGCCCCTTGTGGATATGTCCTCTTTACTGAGCAGATCCAAGCCCTTGAGCAACCCTCCAGAGAGATTAGTAGCTCCTCTGGGGTACATCCCGTCGAGTTTGGACCTTGCCAACAGTTTTCCTTTGGTGTGCATCGGTGTCATTGAGAACGCGGTCAAAGCCATATTCCCGAAGGTTACGATTCCCAACGTATCCCGTTCGGAAAGATGTTCAAGGACAAATGTCAAACTTGCCTTGACGAGGTCCAATTTCCCATCTTCCATACTCTTTGAAACATCAATCACGGCAACGAGGTGTATAGGATCTTGAGACGTGTCCCCATCATCATCTTCGATGATGACAGCCCGTAGAGATGCCATGGCAATGACATTTTTCTCTTTTTTCCCAGGCTTAAATGTACTGCTTTCAATTCTAAGACGTGCTTCCATATTTTTTTTGTAATTTTGTCGTATATATTTTCATTTTTCACAGAAAGATGAAACGTAGGCAAGTGCGGTATACGGACATTCCGACCATACACCCCCCCAAATTGCCAAAAGGCTACACGATCCCCGAAGATTTGCGCGGGAAACTGTTGGGAAATTTGTACTTGGACAAAGTAATTAGTACGGGAGGTGCATTGAGCGTAGTAATGCTTGGCTTGGATATTTTGGACAACGGGAAAAAGTATGCGGTAAAAATATTAATTCCAGAGGACACGTCTACTTCGGAATTTAAGTCTGAAAAAGCAGCCTACGAACTGTTGTCCAAACATCCGTCCTGTGATCCCTACATTGTGTGCGTGTTTGAAGCGTCCACGTATCCGGGCTTACCACGCTCTAAAACACCAGGAACAGAATTCATAAAGGCCTTCCGCACCAACTCTGAGACTATAGGAAAGAGAATGATCCCCGTAGAAAACAAATACCACTACTTTCAGATGGAATTGATGGATATGGACTTGCATACCTTCCTCAAAACGATGAGGAAGACGCACGGAGAAGAGTGGCATAGCCAGTACCCATCTCTCATTGAAAAGGTGATAAGAGATATTTTTTTAGGCATTCAAGTGGTGCACGACCATTTGGTAGCTCATCTCGATCTGAAACCGGGGAATATTCTCCTACAAGTGAAAGACAAAGACACGTTCTTTGGCAAGCCTCAAGCAAAGGATGTGTTGGCGAAAGTGGGTGATTTGGGGTTTGTGTGCTCGGGTCGAATCAAAGTGAAACGACACATCCGAAGGTGTACGCCGTGGATGACCGTACGTTTTGCGCCTCCCGAGGTAATAAGAATGTGGCACAGTACGAAGAAATTTTCTCTAGAAATCGCGAAAAAGGCAGATATGTGGAGTGCAGGTGTTATTTTGGGTCTACTACTCTTTCGAAAAGACGAGTTGGAGATCTTAGACGCCATAGAAACGTTTTTTGAAGACAGAGACGAAGACGCGTATATAGACGCGTTCAATAAATTGATTGACGGTTCGGTAGAATACGATTCAGGACATCCATCGTTTGACACGGCGATCACCGATTTGTTTTATAAACTGATACGCTATCATCCAGAAGAACGACCAAGCATCGCAGAAGCGCTTACAAAATTACCTTGCTTAAAATAAATATATATTATTATGTGCATAATATATAACACGTTTACTCATCAAAAATGGTAAGTGCTTTCCGTAATCGATCCTGAAGCTCAGCAGGAAAGCAAACAAATCCAGTCAACAGAAACAGAGTATCTACCGTTTCCAAATGCGACAACTCTTCTACGCTCTTTCCCCCAAGAACGAGCGACTTTTGCGTTTTCTTATTTGGAAACGGTTCGTCGAACAGTTGAACCCAATACTCCTTCACACGATCCAAGTGGTGTTTGTACCGGAAGCCAATCAACCTTTGCTTCATCACCAATCCAAAAGTTCCACCGTTTTCGTAAGCTAACATTTTAAAGAGATGTTTTTCTTGCACCATATACTCAAAGAGTGCATACACTTCTTTAATTCTGTATTTTTCATTACGGACGGTGTCCATGTTGCTTAGATATTTATTAATCATATTAACATACCCTCGTTTTGAAGTAGAACGTTCTGGCTCTTTGATATGGTAGCCGTAGGTGCCATCATCACTGTCGAAAGAGCAACTCTTGTACAGCAATTTCTCCGTGAGATCGTGTGGAAGCTTGGACACATCCACATATCTCAAGTTCTGAAGGAGCACTTCCACACACTGATCCGCTAAACTCTTCAATATGAGATCTCTCATCTTATATTTTCGTAAATGGGTAAAAAAAAATCATTTTGTGGTCAATTGCCTTCCTTGTCGTTATAAGTATATATTATTATTTACATAATATATAATACGTTTACTCATCAAACACAGTAAGTGCTTCTCGCAACCAATCCTGAAGCTCTTTCATAGAAGGAGAAGTAACAACAAAATCAACAGATTCTCGGTACTCTGTCAACAGATCCACGTTATCTATCAACTCACGACGCGACAATTCTTCCACGCTCTTTCCCTTAAGAACGTACCGTTTCTGCGTTTTCTTGTTTGGAAAAGGTTCGTCGAACAGTTGAACCCAATACGATTTCATACGATCCAGGTGGTGTTTGTGCCAGAAGCCAATCAACTTTCGCTTCACCACCAATCTAAATCCTTTATTCCTTGTGGAAGCTGTGATTTGAAAGTGGCGTTTTTCTTGCACCATATACTCGAAAAGCTCATACGCTTTTTCAGTTTTGTTTTCTTCACCATAGATATCCTCCACTTCGTCTAGATATCTGCGAATCTGGTTCGCATACTCCCGTCTTGAAGTAGAACGTTCTGGCTCTTTGATATGGTAGGTATATGCGGGGATCAAACCATCATTATGATTGGCAGAGCAACTCTTGCGCAGCAATTTATAGGTGAGTTCGTCTGGAAGCTTGGACACATCCACATATTCCAAGTTCTGAAGGAGCACTTCCGCACATCGATCCGCCAAACTCTTCAATATGAGATCTTTCATCTTATATTTTCGTAAATGGGTAAAAAAAATCATTATTTGCGTATTTTATGTTACATCAGCGTAAAAGGGTATCGTAGTGATCTTCGTAGCACATAACTCAACTCGGAAGTCGGTCCTGTTACAAACTCTGCAAACCTCAGCGCGGTGTGCCCCGTATCGGTTTTTACATAGGGATTGGCACCTGATGCCAACAACAACCGAACAAGGTCCGTGTGTCCACCTGAAGCGGCGACGATCAGTGCATCAGCACCCAAATCGCTTTTCAGATGCAAATCAGCTCCTGAATCCAACAAGAACTGAACCATCTCTATATGTCCTTGAACGGATGCGACCATCAGTGCCGTGCGACCTATAGCATCTTGCATATCGACATCGGCTCCGTATTCCAGCAATAGTTGAACGATGTCATCACGATCGATATTAGAAGCTCGTAAGAGGGCTGTGGTTCTATTTGGGTCAGCTCCAGCATCCAACAAGGTTTCAACGATCGTAAAATGACTGCTTTCAACCGCAATTTCCAACGCAGTATCTATCTCTTTACGTAAATGTGGATTAATACCAAACGATAGAATGTCCTCTACCTCCGCATCATCACCATCCTGCGCAGCAAGCATCAAATCGGTTCCCATCTTCGCAAAATAGGACGTGTATTTTTGTTTCCACGTATCTCCAGGAAGAGGTCGTACATAAATCGTATCCGGATACCGATTCCCAAAATCTCTTCGGATCTTCAACTTCCAAAAATCTTCATCAGCACAAATTCTCCAAGCAGTGGTAGAAGTCGCACAAAACCGTACCAAATCGTAATATGGAACGAGAAGCAAGGTTTCTACTTGCAATTCGTATGGCAACGTGAGCAATGTTTCAACATCCATCGTCTCTTCCATTTGGAATACATCCCAAAAATTACATTATACGAATAGTGTGATGTAATTTTATTTTTTATCGAGATATCCCTCTTTGGCGGATTCCAACCGTCCTTTGAGTTCAGACAGCATCCACCTCGACGATTGTACTTTCTCTCCCAAATTGTCGATCATTTCAATATCCATCCGTTCACACACCTTGGCTTCGGGGATGTCGACATTGAACGCATCCCCTCCGTTGGCAAAGATATCAGGGTGCAACATCGCCAATGTTTTGCAGACACTACCATCTTCGTAATCAGAAACTAAATGTACGCATCTATTCTCTATTTATTATTTCCCAGATAAATAGTCTTCATTGATAGATCCAAAATTTTCTTTAATTCTTTTCATAATCCATCTAGAAGATTGAATTTTTTTTCCAAGACCATCTACCATTTTTATATTCATTCGTTCACACACTTCTGACTCTGGTATGTCTACATTATGTGTATCGCCACCATTTGCAAATACATGTGGGTGTAGCATGGCTAATGTTTTACAAACAGTTCTATCCTCATCTATTGCTTCTACAGCAACATCAACAAACTTTAAAGCTCGAACGATCTTAATTCTATCGGAAGCGGGAATGGTGCATACTCCTTTCTTAAGAACTGTTTGGTGATCATTATTCACAATGACAATTAATATATCTCCCAATTTTTTAGCCTCACAAAGATATTCCAAATGTCCTGGATGGATATTTGGTTCAAAATATCCAGATGCAACAACAATTGTCTTGTACATTTTATGGTAAACATCATTTCTATAAAATGTTTACCAATAAATTAATTTATACTAAGACATTCTCTCCATTCTTCTTGACTCATTTTCTATAAAATTCACAGATTTCACATTTCAGTTTAACAAATATCCTGAGGCAACTACGATTTTTTTCGGCATTGTTTTTATAAGGTTCTTGTGTTACTATAAATCAATTACACTTAAAACACTCGCGGATGTGTATTAAATGGAACGTATAGCGCTCATATCCGGAATTACTGGACAAGATGGCTCGTATTTAGCGGAGCTGCTTCTACTCAAAGGCTATTTTGTATGGGGAATCACAAGAAAGACGTCTCAACCCATAGAAAGGAGTCATATTGGTTCGTTGGTGGGTACAAAAACATTAACGTTGCGTTACGGAGATCTTGCCGACGGTCGTTGTTTGTCGAACGTTTTACGTGACATTGAGCACGCACATCCTGCTATGGATCGGTTGGAAGTGTACAATTTAGGAGCATTGACGCATGTAAAGTTGTCTTTCGACCTTCCTGAATATTGTGCCAACGTAAATGGTCTAGGGACGTTACGCTTCTTGGAGGCAATTCGGATGTGTGGCTACTCCGATAAGATCCGTTTTTACCAAGCCTCCACTTCGGAATTGTTTGGGAAGGTCGTAGAAACGCCTCAAAATGAAACCACACCCTTTTATCCACGAAGTCCCTATGGTGTATCCAAATTATTCGCTTTTTGGACCACGAAAAATTACCGTGAGGCGTACGGATTGTATGCCTGCAACGGAATACTTTTCAACCACGAGACTCTCGCGGGTTTTATGCCTTTACTCTTTAAACAAGGCGATATAATCGATATTAAACCCATTTCCGAGATCGTCAAGTATCATACTCGTAAAGAGGGCGTTTTAGTCAACGAAAGTAAGAACGTATACCAAGAAGGACGTGTAGAAACGAATTTAGAAGTGTGGGATGACAATGAATGGACAAAGGTTACATTTGCTTCGGGTTATCCTCACAATGTCAAAAACGACAATAAAAATCCAAGGTTTATCATCTCGAAAAATGCGGCTTATTTTACTACAGGCAGTCACGTGATCATTATGGAAGATGGGAGTGAAAAGAAGGCAGAAGATATCCGATTGGAAGACAAGGTAAAGTTAGTAAACTATCCAAAAGTGACAGGAACCGTTTCACATGTGTTCAAAAAGCAAACAAATTATGAGCTTGAATGTAAATATTGCAATCATATTTTCAGCAATAAGAACAAATTAAACATACATATCGGTAAATGCCAACAAAAGACAAACTTCTTGTTGTTACCGACCGATGAAGACGAAGCAGAATTTATTGGACTGATGGTGGGTGATGGAACTATATCGGGTATTACCCCAAGATTTTACAACACATCAACGCCTTTAGTGGATTATGTCATTCGATTGTGGGAGAGAATTGGAAAGAGAAATGGATTGGAAACAAAAAGCAGGGTCTGGATAGGAAAAAGTGGGTTCAACCCAGAAAAAGAAGTAATGCAGCTTAATTTATCCGGATTTCCTGGATTTTTCAGAAAATACAAAATCTACAACGAGGACAAAACAAAGCGTGTTCCCTATCAAGTGCTCAATGCCGATGCCTCTATTATGCTTAAATTTTTGGAAGGATACAATAAGGCAGATGGATTAAAAGCCAACAAATGCATTTACTTGTTCAAAAACTTCAAGACAAATTCTGCTTGTTTAGCTCAAGGACTTTTGTATTTGGTAAAACAAACTACGGGCCAAGATTTTAATATCAATGTTGAGTTTGTAGATAAGCCGTGGGGAAAAAAGTTATATTATTCCCTTAACATATTGAGCGATAGTAGGTATTCAACAACCCAAAGTGTTGAAAAAGGTAGGATCGTTAAATCCCTTTTAGCACAAAAAATCAGTCAACGACAAATTAGCAGAGAAACGGGCATATCCAGAACATTTATCCGTAAAATAAACAACGGTTATATCCCAGATGGAAAACATCACAAAGCAAAAGAAGCCAATGCAGTTAAAAAGATCATTTCTTACGACGAATACGATGGATGGTTTTACGACTTAAAAACAGAAAGTGGAACCTTTCATGCCGGAATTGGGTTAGGAAGAATTCACAATTCGCCTCGAAGAGACGCTATTTTCCTCACCAGAAAGGTCACCACAGCACTTGGAAACATCCTTAGGGGAACGCAGGACACCGTTGTTTTGGGGAATTTGGACGCAATGAGAGATTGGGGACATGCTAAGGATTTTGTGCAAGGTATGTGGTTGATGCTGCAACAAGATACCCCCGATGACTTTATACTCAGCACCAACGTGTGTCACACCGTTCGGGAGTTTGTGGAAAAAGCGTTTGCCTTGAAAGGATTCGAAATAGAATGGAGAGGAAACGGATTGGACGAAATAGGCTACGATGTAAAATATGACCGCACGTTGCTTACTGTCTCTGCAGAGTTCTTTCGACCTTCGGAAGTGGATAAATTGCAAGGGGACAACTCCAAAGCCGTTGCCACGTTAGGTTGGACACCTTCACACACCTTTGAGGATCTCATCAAGGACATGGTGGAGGCAGACTGTGCATAAATATTATTACATCGTTGCATACAATATATTATTCCATAATATATATTATTTTACTCGGACCGAAGGAAGAAATCATTCACACCCACTCTTTCTACTCTTTCATAGCCAAATTGCTTCAAATAATCGCCCAAAAAAGGTTCGTCATAATTGTTTTCGATGACAATAAGTTTGGGGTTCCACCTTCCAACGTCAAATCCTTTCAGAACATCAAGTTCTGTATTTTCTGTATCAATAGAGATAAAATCGATCTTTTCGATGTAGGGATGGGCGGCCAGCACTTCGTCAAGCGTCCTAACCTTCACCGCGATGGAGTGAATGGTATTGATCATATGAAAATGGCTTTTAATGAGTCTTGCATCCGGTTTCAGCGAACTAATGGCTGTTTGGTTGTCACCATTTATTGTGTAAATATCGAAATTTTGATCATCCGCATGTTCAGCACCACATGCCACATTTTCGACATGTTTTCGGATTCCTTTGGCTTGCTGACAATAGGTGGTATTGGGTTCTACACACAAACAGGTCCATCCATTTTCCTCAAAATGATATGTGTTGCTCCCACACAAAGGCTCACCCATTCCAACATCCACGCACGTGCCTATGTAACCTGTAGCAAAGTATTTTTGAATAAATTTGTCTGTGTCGAATTGACCGTAAAAAGACATTTTAAAAACCGGCCGGTTTTCTTTTAACGTATTTGTCCATCCCATCAACAAAATTACTTTTCTCAGATTCCCAGAAAAACGTATTGGGTGGTCTATGTGTATCTGTATAAAATTTACATTGCGTACTTTCACACAAACAAGGTTTTCCCAACGAATACGCTATCGCCAAAGGAGACGATTGGTTTCCTATGAAAAAAGTGCATCCGTTGATCTTTGTGTACATTTCCTCCAGAGTATCTACTTTCTCCAAAGGAACAAGATCTTTGACGGGGAAATCGTTGTATTCGTTCACACTGCATGTAAGAAACTTACATTTATTATTTGTAGCAATAGTTCGTAAAAAGGGTAAAAAGGAAGGATTTCGATGAGGAGGAACCCTAGAACGGTGTATCAAAATTACATCTTCGTTTTTGGAAGTGTTTGGTAAGTGAATCCATGGATCCAACAAGAGCGATGTGCGGAAAATTCTCGGTAAAAAATTCATCCATCCCATGTGCCACAATATCCCATTTTTCCGAAAATCGTTCAAGTTCACGTCAAAGGCTCTCACTTCGCCCGGTGGCAACACAGAAAAACTCTCGATGTAGGGCTGGGCTTCCATAATAGAACACAGTTCGGCGTGTACGGTCGCTGCATCGGTCGTAAAAATGTCTCCCCCATATTTGCCATCATCCGTAATGTATACATGTCCTTTTGCTCCAATGTCCCTGTATTTACACATCACCACGAACAACACATGAATAAAGTCACCAAGTTTCCCACCGACAACATAATGTAGAACAGGGGGTGTTGGAGATTGCTTCAACACAGGAAATGAGGAGGGCACAAGCACGCTCCTTTTTGTGAAATCGATACTTGGTGCTTCTACAGCATTTTCCCCAACAACGATATGTGGATCGTCTTGAAACAAACGCTCTACATGTTCACGAAGCGGTCCGTTGCAGCGAACGTGCACTCTGTCGTAACACAGCGAAAGATATCGAATTTGAGGACTGCATATCGTATAATCCGAAAGGTTTGACAATGCATCTACAACGATAGGATGCACTCCATAACTTTTCTGTTCTTTCAACGTGGATGAAAAAAGCGTGTTTATTTTAGACTTGATTCGAAAACGTGCGTCGTTCCATTGGAATGTCTTTGCGTATAAACCGGTCTTATCACTCTCGGGTATAGAATCATCTCGAATCTGGTCGCTGAGATCCCAAATTTTTTTGTTTACGTAATGTAGGCACTGATAATGGTACAAGTGTCTTTGAATGACATGTTCGACAAAGGGGAAAATGGCAGCTATTTCCCTCGCAATGTGTTTCAATCGTTCCACGTCCCCAACTTCCGATTTTTTGATCTCAAGTATACTGTACTTGTCGACGGCTTCTCCCACGGATACAGGCAATCGCAGGTCCGTCATTTTTGGGTTGTTCGTTTTCATTTATAACAATATAAAGTAACGTTCTTATTTTTGAAATATGACTGAAAAGATAGTAAAGTGCCGCATTTGTGGTAACGAGCGTTTACTGGACATTTTTAACCTCGGAGAACAAAGTTTGGCGTCACAATTCCCTGCACCAGATGAACCTGATCCAATGAAAGCACCTCTACATTTGGTGAAATGCGACGACAAGGAAAATCACTCTCGATGCGGATTGTTGCAATTGAGTCATACCGTTGCCTCTAAAAATTTGTATTCTCACAAGTACGGGTATCGATCCGGGATAAACAGCACAATGCCAAGGCATCTGGAAGGATTGGTTCGAGAAATCGAAGAAAGAATTGACCTACAAGACAATGATATTGTTGTAGATATTGGAAGCAACGATTGCACTCTGTTGAAGGCCTATTCCGAGGATGTGATCCTACGTAAAATTGGAATTGACCCTATCGGATCGAAATTCTTGGCCTATTATCCAAAACACATTCATCTCTCTCCCCATTTCTTTTCTAAAAAAGTATATCGATCACAGTTTGGGGAGAAACAAGCACGTGTAGTGACCTCTATTTCGATGTTTTACGATCTTCCGGATCCGTTGATGTTTGCAAAGGACGTTAAAGCCATTTTAGCGGACGATGGGATCTGGGTGACCGAACAAAGCTACTGCGTGACGATGATAGAGAAAACGTCGTTTGACACGATCTGTCACGAACATCTGGAATATTATACATTCAAACAAATCGCATTTATTGCGCACGCAGCCGGATTACAAATCGTGGATGTGTCTCTCAACGAATGCAACGGAGGCAGTTTTCGAATTTCCATGACACACAAAGACAACGATCGCATCCCCATCCGTTCGGAATCCATCGCGTCCCTCGTGAAAAAGGAAGAAGATTTGGCTCTGCACACCCTTGTTCCTTTGCACGCGTTTGTCGAACGATGTCAAGCGAGAAAAGACGCGTTGATGTCTTTTTTGACAGAACAAAAAAATATTGGAAAAAGTATCTATATTTACGGTGCCTCCACGAAGGGAAATACCTTGTTGCAATATTATGGATTGGACAACTCGTTGATCACGGCTGCCGCGGAACGAAACCCTGACAAATATGGATGTAGAACACCACACACCAACATTCCTATCGTTGATGAGAAAACGATGAGAGACGCGAATCCAGACTTTTTGTTGGTGTTACCGTGGCACTTCCGAGACGAGTTTGTAGCCCGAGAAACTGAGTACATTGAATCTGGAGGTACTCTTATTTTTCCGCTACCTACCGTAAACTTCTATTCCCAAAAAAAAAAGCATTAGTGACAGGCATTAACGGTCAAATAGGATCGTACCTGTACGAGATACTGCATCAAAAAGACTATCTTATTTATGGTTTAGTAAGATCAAAATACTCTCCTAAGGGTTTGCGAGACGTTATTTACGTTTATTGCGACATAGCCAACACCCAAAGACTCAAAGAAATCATTGAAAGTATATGCCCCGACGAAATTTATCATTTGGCAGGACAAACCAATGCGGTAACATCAATCGCAGAACCCGAAGAAACGCTGTGGGTAAACGGGAATGTGGTAATGTCCATCTGTGAAGTGATTCGCAGATGTAAACCGTTAAAAGAGGTGAAATTGTTTCAAGCCAACAGCGCAGAATTGTTCAAAGGCATGGACATTGGAAAAGTGGACGAATCCACACTTTCTTTTTACCCCAAAAATCCGTACGGTATTGGAAAATTGGCCTCGTATTGGATTGTCCGATATTATAGAGACCATTACGGTTTGTATGTGTGCAATGGACTCATATTTAACGCAGAATCTCCAAGAAGAAAAGCGTGTTATGTCACCACGAAAATTGTACAAGAAGTGCACAAGATCGTGTGTGGCAAAACCGATACACTACAAGTGGGAACGATCGACAGTTGCCGAGATTGGATTCACGCTCAAGACGTGGCCCAAGCAGCGTGGATGTCCCTGCAGCAAAAACAACCGGAGGACTATATCATTAGTCTTGGACACAGTCACAGTGTTCGAACTTTTATTGAACGCGCCTTTTCAACCGCAGGGATGCCTATACAGTGGATACGAGAGCGTGGATCTGTCGAAGAAAAGGGTGTTGATCGAAACGGAAACATCGTTGTTAAAATCGATCCTACCTTGTTTCGTCCCTACGAACAGACAACAAAGCCTTTAGTGGGAGACAATCGTAAATTACTACAGATCGGTTGGTGTCCCACCTATGACATCGACGGCATTATTTGTGATATGTTTGAGAATTTGAATAATACCTAACTTCAATTATTCATAGCATCATAATCAGGGATTGTAGTCATTTCGAAAAAAATATTCCATTGTATATTTTTTTACAAGAATTAAGGAAGAAGCTTTGTGAAGTCCACGATGTCCGTCCACCGTCTCTCGTTTCGATACCATTGGAACGATTGAACAGCTATTTTTCTCCGTTGCTCCACGTCATCAATTAGCATTTTGCAGGTATCCAGTATCTCCTCATACGGAACAAACAACATCCCGCTTTGTGCATACACCGAAGTGGTGGATTCGTCGATAGTACGCTCGCTCACAATGCATGCTTGATTGGAAAGTAGAATATTCATTCGAATCGTATGCAGTATAAAAGGGTCAAAGGTCGACACGTTGATGCATATTTTGGACCTACGGATAGCCTGTTTCATCCCATTCAGATCCAGATTCGCAACAAACCACATCGTAAACCCTCTTTTGCGACATTCTTCTCGTATAGCAACGCGACGAGGATAGGCGTCACAATATCCTAAAAAGAGAATATCAATATTTTTCCCTGAGTCTGTATACAGATACGATCCGGTCAAAAGGTCGTGGGTGGAAATTGTTTCATTGAATCCAGGAATCACATGGATGGACTCTAGAGCATAGTGTTTTTTGACGGTTTGTATGTTGTATTCGGAATATTCCCAGTTGTACAAGGCACCACGCAATTTGTCGAGATACGGGTTGGGGGCACTGGTGCAACATTCAGCCCGCCAAAACTCAAGCTGCCAAGTAATGTAGTATGTGGGTGCTGCGCTGCTGTTTGAAGGAGTCCACAACCCAGCCGGACAAATAACGATGTACACGATATCGTCCCGATCTGGTTCGAGTGTAGATACAAGGGTCACAAGTTCTGGATGATGATATACGGAACGAATTGCAGACAACAACGCAGGACCAAGTTCACGTGTTCCAAACGAAGCATTGAAGATGCCTACCTTGTCAATAGATGATGGAAAAACGCACGGTTCCATTTTCCACCTACCCTCTCTTGTATTTATGTATACATAAATACATGCACATCGAAATTTTATTTCTTCGGATTCTAAAATGGTCAAAGTCAAACGAGCACTGTTGGTTGGAATCAACTATCGAGGCACAAGAAGCGAACTACAAGGGTGCATCAACGACGTATTGCAAGTCAAAGCGTTTTTGTTGACCCAAGGGTACAAAGAAAAGTACATCACCGTGCTTACAGACGATACAGACATCCAACCCACCCGTGCAAACATTCTCAAGTATTTTCTTGAATTGATCCTTAGTGGCGCGGAAACACTGTATTGGCACTACTCGGGTCACGGCGGATCCGTTGTGGACGTTAGCGGCGACGAAGCGGATGGTTTGGACGAAACGCTGTGCCCTATCGATTATGCAAAGAAGGGAATGATCATAGACGATGAAATTCGTGGATTGTTGCCCTGTTTGAACCCCGCACAACATCTCACGGTTGTGATCGACGCGTGCCACAGTTTGTCGAGCTGTGATCTAAAGTGGAATGTGTACGAACGGTTTGGTGGTCGACGACTCGTCCTCGTTGCCGATGAGAATTATACGGACACAAAAGGGCAAGTAGTGATGCTGAGCGGAGCTTTAGATTCACAAACCGCCGCCGATGCTTATATTGATGGTAAATTCCAAGGCGCCATGACCTACGCTTTCCTGAAATGTTATCCCGAGTCCAAAACCTATGAACAGCTTCTCAAAAACATCCGAGCGTTGTTACGAAAAGAGCGATACACGCAAATCCCCAATTTAGCCGCTGGAAGAAATTTTGATCTTCGACTCAAGTTGCGTGTCTAAATTGAAATATAAACATTTTCAACTTTTTGTTGAAAATATGCCAAAGAAATTCACGATCGAACAAGTAAGAAATATTATCAAGGAACGCTCTGGAGAGAAATTGCTCTCAGAAGTATATATCAATTCTAGATCAAAAATAGATATTGCGTGCAATATATGCAACGATCCATATAATGTGAGATTATGCAACTATATGGATGGAAGTAGATGTAGAAAATGTTCACTCGAAAAAAGAAAAGGTAAGCGGAAAATTACTAAAGAAAAAATTGTTCAATTGTGTAAAGAAAAAAATATGTTATATTTGTCACATTACGTCTTAACCGACGTTTTGAGAGTCAGATACAAATGCAACAAGTGCAATAAATATTTTGATTCAGCCTATACCACGTTTAGGAGTAAAAAAGAGTGTGTATGCAGTAAAAAAGGACGGAAAATAACTTATCCTTTTGTAAAATCATATATTGAAGAGAACGGTGATATATTGATATCACCAACATATATCAAAGCCAAGGAGCCGTTGAATGTTAAATGTAAACAGTGTGAAAAGATATTTATAACAACGTGGGACAAATATCAAAAAGGTGTACGGTGTACTTGGTGCAATTTTAACAAACCTCATACCCATAATTATGTAAAATCATACATTAAGGATAGAGGAGATATACTAGTGTCAGAGACGTACATCAATTCAAAAGAAAAACTACAGATCAAATGCGGAAGATGTAATCACCTTTTTAATATGGATTTTACACATTATCAAAGAGGGAGGAGATGTTCATTATGTGGTGTTGCATCGGCACAAAAAATTAGAAGACATGATCAAGACTATATAAAAGCAAAAATTAGCTATTTTGGAGATACTTTGTTGGATGAATATTATAATCATAAAACGAAGATGACTGTAAAGTGTGGAGCATGTTCAAATATATATAAAATCACATATAATGATTATCGGAGAGGATCAAGATGTTTATGCTACACTATGTCAAGGGGAGAACGATACATTACTAATTATTTAAACCATAGAAATATCGAATTTTCAGCGCAAAAAAAGTTTGAAAATTGTAAAAATTGTAGAAAATTACCTTTTGATTTTTACGTCGAAAAATATAATTTGTTAATAGAATTTGACGGTATTCAACATTTCAAACCTGTGGGACCGTTTGGTGGCGGTGACGGATTTGTGTATACACAAGGAAATGACACTATCAAAAATAACTACGTCTTAAATACTTCAAATATTTTCTTATTACGTATATCATATAACGATCTCTATCGTATTGAAGAAATTTTGGATAAATACTTAAATTTTCCAAATCATGAAAAAATCGAATATTCGTCTCCACAGATTTACAAATGTACAGAGTGTCACAGTGGATCTGACCTTCGATTGTAATTTAATACCTATTTCTGTTGTAAATAGGTTTGCAAACTTTTGGGTGTAACTTACTTTTTATTTTTGTATGTATAAATCACATAAATAAACCCTCCCAAAATAACAATAAAAGCGACAATGACAACGACTATGATCAATATAACCTTTAAGTTGGTGCTATCTCCATTTCCTCCGTTTCCTCCAGTTCCGGTTTGACATTGTCCTTGTATGCAGGTTCTACCGGCAGAACAGCGATCTTCTCCAGCAACGCATCCCGAAACACATATACTCTCGGACGTATTGCAAATGAAATTGAGCGGACAACCGGAATTCTTCGTACATTGGGTTGGTACCACACATACATGCGTGTTTGGGTCGCATATTTCGGTTTTATCACAACTACCGTGCGTTAGAGGATCGATTTTACAGCCTACCATACATTTTTCTCCTTTACCAGGGCAATAAAGTCCTTCGCCACAACTGTCCTTTGGTCCAAAAGTACATCCTCCGTCAGGACCTTTACCGTCCGTGACGATGAATTGAATCGTAGAATGATCCAACACTTTGGTTTCCACCTTTAATCCTTGGTGCGTTGAGTTGTTTTTGATTGCGTTAAAACTACGGCACACTTTGCCACATTTTTCTAAGGGTTTCTTTTTACCACCCTCTCTTTTCCTGCCAACTTGAATCGTAACAAAATCGGAAGATGTACTCGACAGGTAGGTAAAACATAGATAAAAATGTGTATCACGACAACAATCATCTCCATCCGTATGTTTTGCCGAAAACGCACGTGCCATGAAGGCTCCGTTGGGTGGAACGGATTTGGGTGGAGGAAGTTGCCAAAAGCCACCGTCACACCGTTTTCCATGTTTTCCTAAGGTAACCCAATTAAGAGCCTCGTTGGGAGATCCAACCAAAGTCAAGGTTTCGTTGGTTTTATTCAAAAGATAGATATCTATGGTGGCTTCTATCTCCTGGTTGTTGTTACATTGACAAAAATCAGGTACTGTTCCGAATTTTATAAATTCGTTGACACAATCCGTGTACACTATATTGTTTGGTTCTGGGATGCAACTGTCTCCGCTTTGGCAAATATGCTTGGTGCACTTGGTGTTGCCGTCGGGTCCTGTTTGCTCTTGGCATCCTTGTGGAAGAAGGGAAGGGCATGTGCTCATTTTTTAAAAGGCAAATATTACTAAACATGAAAAAAAACGAGCTTTCTAAAATGGAATTCGGATCGATCGACACAGTGCCCAGGTCTTCCGATGTGAAAAAATGTATAAAACGGGCTGCAAGATTTCGACCGTGTCTGTGTGAGTATACATCCGAAAAAGACGCGATCATGGATGTGTACATTATGAATACCAGCAAACGTGCGTTTTCCTTGGTGGAAGTAGAAAATATTGTCGCCACAGGTCCTTTTGCAGATCAACAACCCGGAGTGTGGATCATCAAACCTCCTAAAACCATTCAAGCCTGCGAAACGGTTTTTATTCGCGCTTATTCTGGAAAAATCAGCAAAACAGATCCTGCACTATGTGCCTATAGTGTTAGTTTTACCATCACGGTAGGTTATAGTGACCCTGTATACGATTCTACGTACGATTTGGACCCCTCCTCTTTCTTTACCTTTGAAGTTGGCACTAATAGAAATTCAGAGGGAAACGGATGCACTGGTTTACAACCTTTTGATCCACTTTCCATCACAGACTTTACCTCCAATTTCCCGGTAGTAAACATCTACAGTCTCACCCCTCAAAGTGGGAATGTTGAGGTCGCTCAGAATGAACAAGATCTCGTTGCTCAGAATGGGGATGAAAGATGGAGAAATACGGCTTTCTTCATTATTTCCTGATATTCTCCAAACGCCTTTTCTTACCATAAAATAGTGAATGTTTTTACAAAGATTTTTTGTAAAAATACGCATCCATCATTATATATGGATCACACACTTTTTCTTCCCTGTGAATTGATTCAAACAATCGCGAAAAGGTTGGATGTGCGATCTTTTGGACGGTGGATGCTTACGTGTAAGCGCATGAAAGAGTCTTTAGACGATGATATTATGTGGAAACTGTTGTATCGTCGAGATATCGTGGCTGCTTCACACTACCCTCGTCACGGCACTTGCAGTGAACACTGCTGGGAATCGATCTTTCTTACAAAAGAGTGTAAACAGTACTCCTACAAAAAGAAGATCGCACACGTTCTACATCCTTTTACTTTGGGAACTACACCATGTTATCCAAGTCATTCTCGGGCATCCTTGTTTTACACGTTGTTGCGATGTGTGAATTGGATGACAAAAGCCGAATCGCTGAAACTCTGCGTTCTTACGATTGCAGAACGAAAATACGTCTTTTTGGTGCAACTAAGAAACTGGAATTACGCTACCAGTTCGTCCATTCGTTTGGATTTGCTTTTGTTGGACACCTCCACGTTGCTTGTAAAGGGGGATTGGATGTTCAAGTGGATTCCAACGTACAATGCAGACAGTACATACGTATTTTCCGAAGAAGAAACAGAGTCTTGGAAACCGATACCCACGAAACCTGTGGTTCCCATGTTAAAAACACTGCACGATTCACATAATCCTTCAAGGGGCAACATGTTGCACATTCGTGGAAATCTGTTGATCAAAAAAGAGGCGTTGTCAATAGAGATGGTGGATATTCCTGTATTCAAACTGCGCGCGTCTGTGATCCGCATCGGTCAAAATTACCGGTTTTTGGCAACGATGGACGACTACCGAGAAGTCGAAGACTACATCCATAAGACATCGCTGTTGATGACAATGTAAAAGAGTGATAAAACAAATATATATATATATACATTTATAGAACAATCTCATAATCGTATCCAAACAGCTTAAAATCCTCGAAATACAACGTATATACTTTGTTTTGCACGTCTTTGTTGATGTAATACAACTTCCACTCTGTGGGAGAACGTTGGGTGACATTGGCATACAGTTGCATCCGTTTCGGAATGTTCAAGTGCCGTTCGATTTCATCCGCGTAGTTTTCGAATGTAAGAATGCGGGGTACAATCACTCTTTTTCGATGCGTGTCTTCGTAGAGAAAACGGTATTGAGGCACCAACAGCTCGGTGACGATGTTATTACGGTCAAATACTCTATTTTCGGGAGTGATTCCGTGTAAGACCCACTCCTCAAACGTAGGGTACTTTTTTACGAGATCGATGTATTCTATATTGTTTCGAAATCCTCCTCGTTGCATAAATCGGTACGCAGACACCAACCTTGAATACGGATTTCGAACGACCGCAAACATTTTTGATCGACACCAGTCCGGATACACCTCTGTGGCAAAACAATGTCCCAAACACAACAACGTCGTGCTACATAAAGGATAATAATTGTGTATACTCGAACCACCACATTTCGGAATGTGGATGAAAATATGCTTTACCTCTTTTAAATACGAGGTGTAGATCTCCAACGTCCACTTCCAATGCCATATTTTCTCTGTATTTCCTTCTTTATCTATAGTTTCGGTTGGAAACGACATGGGTGGACCAAATCCAACCGTCAACGTGATACTTTCGCGCATCTTTAAAAATTAGAGGACATCCTCTATTTTTTCAACAGTTTTCAAAATGAAGATCAATGTGTCGTCTTGCATGGCGGCGCTTGTCATTATTGTCGTATTTTTGGTCGGAGGGATCTTCATTGCGTTCTTGATTTTGTACATACAAATTCGAGAGGAGAGTACAGCAAGCATACAAATGTTTTGCAGCGATGTGGATGGATTTATCGCGTATACCACCACGCTCACCAATCCTATCCCTTCGGAATACGACAAAGCAGTGGCCAATGTATTGTTGACCACAAATCTGAACATTACCATCGCCAATTGTCGAGATTTTGCTGACGATTTGCCCCTTCCTCCCGGATTTACCACCAAGGTCGCGTTGACGAGGATCTTTGGAGACGTAGAACGGACATTGGGCTATGTGTTCTACAACGACGCCCTCAAAACAATCTTAGTCTCGTTCACAGGAACGTTCTTCTTTAGTCAATGGCAGTCCGACTTAATCTTTTTTCAAGTGCCACCGACCCAACTCAACAATTTCGAACCAGGGATTGAGATTCATGAAGGGTTTTACAATATATATTTGTCGATTCGGGATCAACTGCTTGAGGAACTCAAAAATTTAGAAGGAAATAATCCCGAACAACTTATACTTAGTGGACATAGCATGGGCGGGATTTCAACGATTGCAACATTTGATTTGGCTAAAATCACTCCGAAACCGGTCAACTATACTTTTGCTTCCCCAAGGATTGGAAATATTGCCTTTGCTAACCGATATAACTCGTTTAAACTCAATACGCAGCGTGTTTTTAATACGGAAGACGTGGTTCCGGATCTTCCTCCACCAGTTTTAAGAAATTTTATATATGAACATGTTGGTGAGAATATTGCATTTACCGATAATTTAGGGACCTTGACCAAGAATCATATTGACGCTTACGAAAAATTTGTGGCTTGAGGATCGTGTCGCCTGAATATAAAACCGCCAGCTGTGTTGGCTTTCCCTGAACAACATTTTGATATGCCCCTCAGATCCACAGAAAGACATTTCGAAGCTTCTATCAGCGATCCAAATCGGTTGAGTTCGTTCATCTGTGGATCGTATTGTATCACTGGAATTCTCCAATTTAACAAACCAGTGTCATGGGCATGGATCATATTTTCACTATATGTGCACCACTCCAAATTGTATAATTTAGCGTTTGTTTTATCTCCGTCCTTGTGATTTACGATTGGTTTGTTGTATATATTTGGAAGAAAAACTTGAGCCATTAATATATGAAGCGTGTATTGTTTTGGATGGATATTAACCCATCGATAGTTATTAGGTTTATGGTGCCCTTCTGTAATTCTTCCTTTATGGTTCTTTACTCTTCCCATATCAGATATTTGATACCCGGTCACCCCTTTGACGAGGTTTGGTGGAATAGGTTTCCATAACTCGTTCTCGTATTTTGTTTCCTTGCTGATATCGTATTCCCATTTGAATCCGTACGCTGTTTTTCTCATATAAGCGTTTTTATCCCCTTTCCTTGTTTCTATTCTTTTTCTACAAACAGCACAAATCCTTGTTTTAATGTTGTTACCTCTATTAAAGTTCTTTATAGACGTTAACTTGTTATCGAATATCCATTTGGCTGCCAATGTAATGGTTTCGTATCTTTGCAATTTTTCTCCTGTGAGTTTGTCGAGCCTCCACACTACACGAGATGAAACCAATTGTTGTCGTTCGGGTTTGCACTTTCTTTTGTGTCTATTTTGCTCTGTCACTGTTGCCCATTCAAGATTTTCGACATTGTTGTTAACTTTATTATGATCCTTGTGATTTACCGTAGGTTTATTGTTCAGATTTGGAAGAAAAGCAATAGCAACTAACCTATGTAATGCTCGAGTTTTACGTTTTCCATTGTCATTGTACACACACACTCGGATGTAGCCTCCATTACATGATTTTATCGACAACATTTTCTTTGTCATCTTATTTCTGATCTTTCCTGTAGTATCCGATACTTCATACATCAAAAAATTTTTGGGCGACTTCCATATTACCAATTTCCCTGTGCGCGTATCAATCTCATACACTACACGAGAATCAGCCATTTGTAGTTGTTCGAGTTCATGCTTTTTTTTATGTCCACATTGTTCTTTCACTGTCCCCCATTCAAGATTTTCGACATGGTTGTTCAATTTATTGTGATCCTTGTGGATTACATTAGGTTTGTCGTCGGGATTTGGCAGAAAAGTCTTCGCAACCAATACATGCAAAGCCCTTGGTCTTTTATTACCACTATCACTAGTGAGAGTATTGTGAATATAACCACGAATGATTGTTTTTGTCGATAAGAGTTTCTTTGTTTCGTTATTCCTTCTAAGTTTTCCCTCAGTTGACACCTCGTATTTTGAAAAATCTTTGGGTGATTTCCAGATTTCCATTTCTACAACAGAAAGTTTCAAAATAAAATTTATTTTTTATCACCCCTTCCTATCCCTGAAATGTTGGCTATCAGTAACTATAAAATCGCAATAAGGGATCGTCAAAGTCGCCATGATGAAACAGTAACCGATTTGTTACATGTCGAATTAGAACGGTTTGATAAAAAACGAGCAGAATTTTATAAGCAATATGGGGAATATGGCATGGAATATAGTATAAAGCCGGGACATTCGGGTAGGACTGTTGTGTTTGATGTCATCAGGGCATTTATAACCAAACTCGACGAACAAAAGATCCGATGGTATCAGCCTCATGACAAACTTTATAGCCCTTTCAACAATAGCTATCGTATTGTTGTGCATTGGGGACCAACCAGTACACTATAAATAAATTTATTTATATCCTCACGAATATATATAAAAGATGCGATATATATTGGTCACGGGGGGTGTTATTTCTGGATTGGGAAAAGGAATCACGGCGTCGTCGATTGGATTCCTTCTGAAACAAACCGGGTTGTGTGTCACATCGATTAAGATTGATCCCTATTTAAATGTGGATGCTGGGACGATGTCCCCGTACGAGCACGGGGAGTGTTACGTTCTTGCGGATGGAGGGGAGGTGGATCTCGATTTGGGGAACTACGAACGATTCATGGACGTAGAACTCACCAAAGACCACAACATTACCACCGGAAAGATTTATCAAAAAGTCCTCGAGAAAGAGAGAGCTGGGGCGTACCTTGGAAAAACGGTCCAAATTGTGCCTCATATCGTCGACGAGATTCAGGATTGGATCGTCCGCGTAGCACGACAGCCTATCCAATGCGATGGAAAGACCATTCAGCCTAATCTATGCATTATTGAACTGGGTGGGACCGTGGGAGATATGGAGACAGCACCGTTTGTTGAAGCGTTGCGTAGATTGAGTACAAAAAAACGATCCCACTTTTGTTTTGTCCATGTCTCTCTCATCATCGATCACGGTGAACAAAAAACTAAACCGACGCAAGAGAGCATTAAAAAGTTACGATCGTTGGGTATTGTCCCTGATTTTTTGGTTTTACGATCAAAATCAAAGATACGGCCGCATGTTCTGGATAAATTGGAGATAACGTCCGGCATTGACAAACAGAACATCGCACAGAACATCGATGTGCCAAACATTTACTTTGTTCCTCAAGCGTTCTTTGAGCAAAAATTATGTTTCACAATTTGCGATTATCTCGGGCTTTGGTTCCTCAAATTTCGATTGCCACAGAGTTATACTTCCATTTTAGACCACTACAACGATAAAACGCTGCCTGGTTTGAAAGTAGGGATCGCTGGAAAGTATGTAGGCTCCCAAGACACCTACTTGTCTTTGATCCGAGCAATCGATCATGCGTCTTTCCAGATACACTGCAAGGTAACCATTGTATGGATCCACACAGAAAAACTGGATTTAGAAGAACTTGCAACGTGTGATCGAATAATCATTCCTGGTGGGTTTGGAACCAGAGGAATCAATGGGAAAATTGCCGTGGCAAACTATTGCCGCGAACACAAGATAAAAATGTTGGGAATATGTCTTGGGATGCAAATAATGGTCGTAGAGTATGCTCGGTTTTTAGGACACGACAAGGCTGTAAGTGGAGAATGGACAAACGATCCAGAGTGGTTGATGGAAAACAGTGCGTATAAAGACCATCCATTGGCGATTGTAGATATACTGCCAGATCAAACGGACCGAATGGGTGGAACGATGCGCTTGGGAAATCACAACATTGTTCTCGACGACACTTCCAAATTGTATCGAGATTCGGTAATCACAGAAAGACGCAGACATCGTTACGAGCTTACGGTAAAAAACGCATCTTTATTTGCAGAGAGTCCGCTGAAAGTTGTTGGAACAGACGTTACGCGCAGTCTTGTGGAACTTGTAACCTTGGTAGACCATCCCTATTACGTAGGGTGCCAATACCACCCCGAATTTCGATCAAGATTCAACAGACCACATCCGCTGTTTGTCCATTTACTATCTGCGTAATTAGGAAAAATGAAATAATATCATGGTTTTTATCACAAAAACTTAAATGATCCACGATGTATGCCGTTGGACCCCATAAAATACCCCAGAAACGAACACTGCAATTTGGTGAGCCAACGTCTCGTTATCAAACAGTACAGCTTCAATTGTGCTATGTTGGAAGAAATAAGATGATGCGCACAGGATTTTCAAATATAACCCGCGTTGCTAAGAAAATGATGGTTCCGAAAGCGTATATTGTCGCGTTTTTAGGCTACCGATTGAAAACCAAAGTGTTCCACAAAGAAGGTAAAGTATGGTTGGCTGGACGGTATGAACCCAATACGATCTCCAACCTTCTCATTGAGTTTATAAAAATGATGGTGTTGTGTACTGTATGCACGAAACCAGAGTTGGAGCTTTTGGTTCATAGAAACAAGACGGGAACCAAATGCCGCGCTTGTGGTGCATGTACCCAAAAGACGTACACACCGGAAAAATTCCAGAAATATGTAGTAACGCATGCGCATCTCTTACCTGCGCCCTCTTCTAAAAAACGCCGACGTAAGATCGAGAGATCTCCAAAGAAAGGTGCGGATAAGACGTTTTCGGTAGATACATCGGATACTGCCGTCGAAGAACGTAGAAAAGCAGCATCCCTACCGTCTATTTTCCAAACGTCGTCAAGCAATGAAGAAATCGATATAGACGAATTGATCGATGACTTATAACAACAACAAATTTATTTTCTAAATAAATTTGTGGCTCAAAGAGTGCGTCTGAATATAAACCCGCCCGCTGTTTTTTGTTTTCCCAAGCAGCACCGTGATATAGACGTATAACATATATAAAGACATTTCGATGCTTCTGTCACCGATTTGTATCGGTTGAGTTCATTCATCTGTAGATCGTATTGTATCACTGGAATTCTACAATTATTCAATCCCGCGTCCAAGGCATGGATGGCGTTTTCGCTTCGTGTGCACCACTCTAAATTGTACAGTTTGGCATTGGTTTTATCTCCATCTTTGTGGTTTACGTGTGGTTTATTATATATATTTGGAAGAAAGACTTGAACCATTAATCTATGCAGTGAGTAGGGGTGTGAGCCGACGCTGACTTTTCGATATCCATTTACAGCAATCCATCCATCTGCAATTCTTCCTGTGCGATTCTTCACCCTTCCCATATCTGACATTTGATATCTTTCACTGCCATCAACGAGGTTTGGCGGAATAGGTTTCCAAACCTCGTTCTCGTATTTCGTTTCCGCATTGGTGTCGTATTCCCATTTAAATCCGTACGCTGTTTTACTTATATATCCCGTTTTTCTAGCTGTTTCTCCACAAATTTTTGAAATGGCTGTTTCGGGTCTCTTTGATTTCACGTCTTCGTTATCGATTAACCATTTTCCTGCAAATTTGATGGTTTCGTATCTTTGTAATTTTTTTCCTGTGATAGGATCAATCCTCCACACTGCACGAGAACCAGCCAATTGTCTCTGTTCGGGGTTACATTTTTTTTTGTGTCTATTTTGTTCTACTGACGTTGCCCATTCGAGATTTTCGACATTGTTGTTTAATTTATTATGATCTTTGTGATTCACCGTAGGTTTGTTGTTGGGATTTGATAGAAAAGTCATGGCAACTAATCTATGCAAGCTTTGAGTTTTACTTTTTCCATTATCATTAATGATTTTAATTCGAATATAGCCTGAATTATCTGAGGTTAATGACATACTCTTCTTCGTCAACCTATTTCTGATCTTTCCTGTAGTATTGGACGCTTCATACATCGAAAAATCTTGGGGCGATTTCCAGATTACCAATTTCCCTGTGCGCGTATCAATCTCATAGACCACACGAGAATCAGCCAACAATTCGAGTCCACGCTTCATTTTATGTCTACGTTGTTCTTTTATCGTTGCCCATTCAAGATTTTCGACATGGTTGTTCAATTTATTGTGATCCTTGTGGATTATCCTATTTTTGTCGTCGGGATTTGGTAGAAAAGTCTCAGCAACCCACATATGCAGGCTTTTTGATTTTATCTTCTTGCTATCGCTATCACTAGTGAGTGTGTTGCAAATGTAGCCATGTCTGACCATTTTTGATAAGATTTTCTTTGTCCTCCTGTTTCTGAGTTTCCCCACAGTTGATACCTCGTATTTTAAAAAATCTTTAACTGGTTTCCATATTTCCATTTCTACAAAAGGAACGTTTCCAAATGAAATTGATTTTCTATTTTGTTTGAATATTCCATAAACATGTTGTGTTTGAACGAGAAAGATGCTCTATCTCATTCAACTAGTGGAGACCCCCGGCTGGACCTTTTTTACAAATCCGTGCGCGGCTTGTCAAAGGAACGCTTGGGGATGTATCTCGAAGCGTCTTGGAGAAAATCCCCGTTGGATACACTCAAAATCCTCTTTTTTATTCGCGATACGCGAGGGAGGGGCAAAGGAGAAAAGAAATTGTTTTACGACGGAATGGCGTGGTTGATGAAGAAATCGTTGCCCGTCACCGAGGAAAACATAATCAATATTCCGTTTTACGGCTACTTCAAGGATTGGTTGGTGTGTTTCAGCAATACCACGCCTTTAGAGGGTACAATGCTCGATATTCTGGCTGCACAACTCACGGAAGATTGGAGCACGATCGAAACGAGAGGAAAGCAGCTAAGTTTGGCTTGGAAATGGACGCCTTCTGAGAACAGTTCCTTTGACAAAAAGTACAAACTCGTGAACAAACTGTGCACGAGAATGCACATTTCCAAGAAAGAGTACAGGAATCGTGCCACCGTCGCACGAAAACTGCTGAACGTGGTCGAACAGCTGATGTGCGGGCAAAGATGGGAAGACATTTGCTTTGAAAAAGTGTCCAGTGTGGCGATGAACCGCTACAAAAAGTCCTTTTCGAAACATTGCACGGAGAGATGGTCTAAATACATCGAACGCGTACAAAAGGGAGAAACCAAGATGAACGTAAGTCAATTGATGCCCAACGACATCACTTCTCAGTACAGTTTTCAATACTTCACCAAAAGCATCACCCCACAAAAAGACGTAGAAGCGCAATGGACGGCGTACATGACCCATATCCAAAAAGAGGTAGTGTGGAAAGAGAACGTGTTGGTGGTGTTGGATGTCTCGGCGTCGATGTTTGGCGAAGAAAGTGGTACCCCGATTCAAGTGGGGATGGCGCTTACCTTGATTGCTTCCGAGTTGTGTCAAGGTAAAATGAAAAACAAGTTCATGCCGTTCTCCAAGACGGCCAAATTTGTAAGCATTCGCGGTGATTCCCTCGCAGAGAAGCTGTGCTCGATTATCGAGACTGCTGAAGTAGCCAATACCAATTTCCAAGCGGTATTTGACTGTATCTTGAACGCATACGAGATGTGGAGTGTTCCTACCGAGCACGAAATCACAAAATTGTTGGTGATCACCGACGGACAATGGGATATGATGACGGATCACTCCTCCGTCACCCATTTCGAAGCTGCAATGTCCAAATACGAGAAAGCTGGGCGACGATTCCCTCAGACTCTCTTTTGGAATGTCGCAGCGAGGACATTGGACTTCCCGACAGTCGCTGATCAGCCAAACACGGCTCTGATGTCCGGATACAGCGCAGACATGATGAAACTCATTGTGGATGGGGAAGATGTAAGTCCTATTGGGATGTTGCTCAAAGCCATTCAGGATCCACGGTACGATCGGATTAGTTGTGAATCACTTCTCGAAAGTGATTAAAACTAAAAATGAAAAGGAAAAATAACTCAAAAAAAGAAAATGTAACGGTTTAATGACGCAAGTCATGCGCAAACACGACACTGTTTGTATCAGCAATATATATATAGCAACAAATATGAAGAAACACGAATAGTGTTTCACACAGCACAACATTACCTATGAGGTGATAGGTAAGCAGTGATGGTAAACATCATTAAACATCATTGCGAGAACCTATTAACTTAAATCCAACTTGTAGAAGTTGGTTCTGCAGTTAAGGCGTCTGGTATAGTATTACCCCCTTATCTGTCAGATGGGAGAACGAATTTTTCGGAATTCAAACGAAATACGTATGTATTTCGCACAGCACTGTATATAAGTAGACTTAAATCCAACTTAAAGGGTTGGTGGCCCGACACGATTTATCGTGACTCCCCTGTTTCAGTAATGGAACAACGAAACACGAGTTTTAGAGTGTTTCGCACAGCATAATACTTATGGTTATAATATAAGTCCACGACTTTCTTCGTGACAAACAAGGATGCACGCAGCAAAAATACCTTACCTTAGTGAAAGTAAAACAAGGAGCATCCTGAATTCCTGGTGGTAGCTCAGCGGTAGAAAGCGTCGGATTGTAAAAGTAATAAACAGATTTCCGAGGGTCACAGGTTCAAATCCTGTTCGCCAGATTACTAATATTTTGTAAATATTATTAACTTTTCCTTGAATTTTTTCGGTAACATGAACGGCATCTTTTTGCTTGTCGACTAATTGAGCTACTGCAATCAACGCATCTATTTTCTTTTTTAGGTTTTGAGAAACGAGTATTTTTATAAGCTTTGTTACTGCACTTAAGCTTAAACTTATCTAAAAACGTAGTTTTACAGTCACGACATCTTAAATTATTTCTCTGAATTGTTGTTGAACAATCAAGGCATTTATTGGTTTTATGTTCTCCGTTTCCCTGCAAATAAGTTCGATGACCTAATTGATCCCACGTGTGTAATCTATGACATTTACAGCATAATAGACGACATTTATCAATTTCTGCCTGAATGATGGAAAGCGGTCTTCGTCTATTGAGCATTCGTGACACGCTCTCAGTTTTTGTTGTTCTGTCGATGTGATCGAAATCAAAACAGTAATGGGTTGATTGCGTCACAGCATTTTCACATACTTCACATTTAGCAATTGCAAGCTTAACCGAAATTACGTATTCTTTTTTCCATTCAGACGATTTTTTACTTTTTAATCCCAAACATTTTTTACATTCACCGCGCAGGTTTCCAGATTTCCGCCGATAAAAGCATGATGATGGTCTTATTGTTCCTCCACAATACGGTCCATGACATTTTTTAGCCAATTTATCCAATTGCATTTGTTTTGTGTATGGATTCTGGTTCCTAATCATGTTTGATAATATAAGCGTTTCTTGATGGGTTTCCAATCTATGGCACCAAATGCATAAAAATCTACCCTTTTTAATCTCTTTTTTGATTTTCGTGGCATTGAAAGATCTCGCAATTCCTATTTCCTTGTCTTTCCTATTGAAATGAGCAAAATCAAACAACCTTATATCGCTTTCGCCACAATTTTTGCATACCTGTCCTTCTTTAATTTTATTTTTGAATCTTTGAAGTCTTGGATAATATATATGTCTTCGATCACATGCTGCACATTTTTTGCAAACATAACGGTTTGGCGAAAAATTTTCTATTGCAACTTTTTTATTATCACATAATGAGCCATTGCAGATTTTATACATTTTTAAAAGTGCCGCGTCATCATTTGTGTTCAATTTGATCCATGAGAATGGCTGTAATTGGAAAATAGTTGACCCCGCTTGGTCACAGGTTCAAATCCTGTTCGCCAGATTACTAAGAATCTTTTGATTCGAATTACTAATATTTACAAAATATTAGTGACATTAACAATAATAGTGACATTATACAGATAATTCCTTTTTCAAGAGTACGAACAACGTAGAGGCTCCCTTTTGTTCGTCTTTGTACTTGGATACGCTCTCTACGGTGATTCCGAGAGGAATATCCATGTTGTTTCGCGTACACATCGCTTGTACCGTCGTAAAAATCTCCAAACAGATTTCGATCGATTCGTCGATTCGTTGACGCACATCGTCTCTAGACAGTACGCGATTGGCGGTACCGTCTGCAATTTCCACCCCCAACCAACGCATAAACTCCAACGTATCTTGTCTTCCAAACGGAGCAAAGGCTAATACGATTGTTCGTGGTGAAATGGCGTAGGTTTGGCACATCCTCCAATAGTCTTTGAGGAACGTGATGACATTATCGGCGTTGTAGACGATTTGTGAGGTGAAGAAGTCTATCCCGCTGTTTATTTTGTCCAGAACACGCTGATCTTCGTCGTGTCGATCTCGATGTCGTTCTGGGATGGTAATCCCACCAATTGTTATTTCCGGGCATCCTCGTTTGGTCAGACGACTGGCGTCCATCACCGAGATGGCTTTGGAAGCACCCACCCACACCAAATACTGAATGTGGTGTTTCTCCCTACATTCTTGTATATATTCCGACAAATCCGACAATGGTTTGTCCACAGTCAACGTTTGATACAAAATGAGAACAGCGTCTTCTGGCAACGCTTTAAAGAGGAGATCGTGGAACGCAAGAGGACTAAACCGCGTTCGAAAAGGAAACGGTCTTTCTTTTCCATTTCGTCCCTTTTCTTCTTGAATGTCGTATATAATCATCGCGTCAGGTTCTAAATCCCGGTACGTATCCGCCAGTCGCTTTACGTAGCGCTCCACAGACGTGTACTTCAAAGTATTTGGAGGAGGAACAACGCCAAAAATCGTTTTGGGTATTGTAATAGACATTTTTTTATAGCAGTTTTGCGTTTTAAATTATTAATCTACAATTGATTTTTGATAGTGTGTTTATGCCATCAAAAATGAGCACTGCAAAGGCTATTGTGTGTGAAATTGGCGAAGCGTTTGACATTGATACCTCTTCTATTGCCGTATACGATGAACGCGTGTACGACCGACTCTTGAAGGACAGAAACCTCGGTATGGGTGAAAGTTATATGGAGGGGTGGTGGGACTGTAAACGTCTTGACGACTTTATTTGTCAAGTGCAACGCAAACAAATTGGACCGAAAATCCAATGGGGATGGTGGACGTGGATACGGTGGGGAGCACTCTATTCATGGAGTTGGGTGTTCAATCTCCAAAGTTATGATAAATCGTTGGAGGTGGGTGCTTCTCATTACGATTTAGGAGAAGAATTGTATGGAACGATGTTGGATTCAAGAATGATGTACTCGTGTGGCTATTGGAAAGACGCTACAACACTGGACTTAGCGCAAGAAGCCAAATGTGAGTTGATCTGTCAAAAACTTGGCTTGAAAGAAGGTATGACTGTCTTGGATATTGGCTGTGGATGGGGTGGATTTGCGAAATATGCTGCGGATACGTACAGTGTGCAAGTTATTGGCATCACTATCTCCAACAACCAACTACAGTATGCACGCAACCACAACAAAACCGATTTGACGACGTTCCACTTTATGGATTATCGTCGAATGTTGGGTCTACCTCGTTATGAAGGGTATTTTGACCGTGTGGTGAGTATTGGAATGCTAGAGCACGTAGGTGCCCAGAATTACGACATTTTCATGGAAACCGTGGATTATGTGTTGAAAGCCGAAGGATTAGCGCTCCTTCATACGATTGGCGGTCGACAACCCAAATTGTTGGCGGATGCATGGTTCAACAAATACATTTTCCCCAATTCCGTTCTTCCTACATTGACTCAAATCAGCAAATCTGTCGAAAAAGTGCCCGGAAACCCGTTTGTGATCGAAGATATACATAATTTCGGTTCGCATTACGACAAAACATTGCTGTGTTGGTACCAAAACTTTATGGATGGTTTAGGAGAAATCAACAAGAAACGAACAAAAGCCTGGAAGGAACGATTGGATGAAACGTTCGTTCGGATGTGGCGCTATTATCTGCTCTGTTCTGCTGGAATGTTCCGATCCAGAGATATTCAGTTGTATCAAGTTGTTTTGTCCAAAGGCGGGGTTGAGGGCGGTTATCAAAGTATCCGATAATAAAACTGAACTTTTAGTAATATCTTCTTTTAATGGTAAAGATGATGAAACGTTGCAAAAGCGAAGAAACGCATTCTAACGAGACAATCCGATACAATGAACTTATTAGCAAATCTGGAGGTAAACTCGCCACGTCTGTAGCACGTTTGAAATTGCTGGAAGCACACGTGGACGATCAAGCATACCAACAAAAATCTCCGCGTTCTTCTCTCACAATCAAGTCTCCACGTGTCATGCAAGAGGGATGGTTTCAAAGATTGCGAAAGAAAAATAAATCCAAACGAAAATAATTCTCTTATTTATCTATATAAATAAGAATTACTAGTGGTTACGTCCCTATGTGTGTGTTGTACTCGGTGCCAAACACGTAAATCGCATAGATAATAAGTCCTGTGACAAAAGCCGCAGCAATGGCAATGATCGCAATTTCGGTAGTAGTGAGTCCCTGATCCAAGGGTGGACCCCCCGTTCCCGTTTGGCACGCATATCCCATCTCTCCCAATATGCACACCTCAGTAATCACACCAATTTTATTTTTGGGACAACTGCTTTTGCAATCGCCACTGCAAGAAGCTTCCTTGAGCGTGCAATAGTTGTAAAAACACTCCTCTTTGCAATCATCAGCTTGGGTAAACCCAAATTTGCAAACCTGGGTGCAATCCAATCCGCCCATCATTATACATTCTTCTTCACAACAAATACCATTCCCCCCGAAGTTGTTTGTAATAGTAGAAACAGTACACCCCACCGAACAAAACGCCCCCAATCCTCCGTCTGTGTTTGCCTTGCAATCCTCACATCCTTTGGTGTCCGGTCCTTGAGTGCTGGTAAAGTACTTTGTGGGAATGATGTAATAGAATTGCTTGTCGGAAACCGGTATTGCTACTGTTTTAAATAGAGTAGGAGGACCAGGGAAGATTTGCTCCTGAAAAAAGTCCTTTACCACCCCCACATCTTTATATTGCGTTTCAGCGATGACAGCATTCATGGTATATGCGACGTTGGACAACGCCAACACGTATTTAGAGTCTTGGGGAGGTTGTCCTGCCGGCAAGGTCAAGGGGAACCACGATCTCTCTCCTTCCACCCCTCCCGTTGCAATGAGTTGCAGGGGAGAAGGTGCTCCAGGAGCCAAATAGCGTTGGGTGGATTTGACGGGTGGAATCGTGGACGCAGGCGGATAAAAGGTAGCCGCTATCCCTGGAAAAACGAGGTCTGGGGGGTCTGTTTTGGAGACCACCCCTACACATCTGCCTTGACAGTCTCCTCCTTCGTTTACAGCTTTATTATTGTTTAATGTGAAAAAAACCAACGGATTGCTCGTGTCTGGATTCGGATCGTTGGCAAGATAATGGATGGTAAATCGTGGCACCGAGTCAATAATTTTTGTGGAGGATGCTGCACTTACCGCCGATTTCCATCGAAAAGCGGAAAATCCCTCTGTTGGGGCATTAGCAGTTCTAAAAAACTCTGCGGTTAAAAATCGCAGGGTCGTGAATCCAATCCCGACCTCTACGGGAAACTCCCCTGCAATGATCACCTCATCTCCATCCAAGATCGGTCCAATAATTTCACCTGGAAGCTTGGACCCCGCCTTGCAATTTTTATTGCTCATATTCTTTTTGTAGGAAAAGATTTTAACAACGAAAGAATATGGATTATTTCTTTTTGGTAGTAACGCCTTTCACAAAAAGGAAGACAACAAAAAGGATCACCCCCAACACAATTACTCCCACAAGAATCGCAACAATGATCAGGAATTGTTCCTCTTTTTTGGACAACACTGTAGTTTGGCAGCTTCGGTCAATACATCGTTGGGGTTTAGTACATTGCAAATCGATTATACAATGTGTGCCGCTCGGACCGCTCGGACCACTCGGTCCACCTCCCCCGAGACAATGATACACCCCTCCACCGTTGCTTCTGGATTGAAAAGTACATACTTGTGCAATACTAGGACACGCACTTCGACATCCTACACATTGTTTGGGAACGGTGCAATACTCGTACGGAAAGTTGTGTGTGCAATCGATTTTGTTGGTGAATCCCAACAGCGATTTTCCAAAACAGAGTCCTCCACCGGGTTTAGGGTTTTTGCCACATGCAAACTGCTTAGGACCTGTTTGTAAAGACTGACCAGCGCAAAGAACCGAACACAGAGTCGTTGTTTTACTTGTGATGAATGTACCCGCCCCACCGCAGTCTGTATACCATGTCGTGGGCGCAAAAAAGATACTTGGTAAAGGAACAATCATCCCCGCTGTGTTGCACTGATCCGGGGAGAAACACTCATCGCCTGCACAATAAAAGAGGGACCCTCCATCTTCCGGAACAAGCTTGTAATTGATAAAACTGAGCGCTACCCCCTCTATTATCGGCCACGGTGAGTACGTACTTTGTTCTAAGCGAAACTTGGGTGGCGTGTCTCCGACCTTCAATTCTGCCAATACTTTCTTCCCGTCCACTAGGATGAATCCCAATGGGGCATTTGGGGCATTGGTAGTTGCATTGACGAGTTGAATGCGCGGTTCATCATTTTCATCGACTGTGCCAATGATCCTATATGCATGGACAAACTTTTCTAAATCACCTATAGCAACAAATCTCCACAATTTAACCATACCTTGTGTTGTAGTACAACCATCAACAGCTCCCTCCCCAACAAACCATGGGATCAACTGGGTTCCACTCTGCTGGGTTCCACTCTGCAAGAATCCAATATAGACCGATTCGCCGGTTTGAATAGGACCCAAAATGCCAGCTGTTGTGGACGTAATCAAATTTGGGGTCGTGGACGAAGGCATCGATGAAGCAAGTGTCACTTCATTCATTTTATTAAAATTTGATAAAATGAACAATTCTTATTTTTCGTCATGTATTTCTGCAAAGGTAAGAGCTTGAACGATTTTTTCGTCGATTCTTCCTACCAAGGTCACATTTTGCGCGCTGCAAAAATACCGATAATGTTGAGCAACGAGCGCAATAAAATCTTCATTGATGTTCCCCTCCTCCAGCCAAAGCATGTTGTGTTCAAAAAACAAATACATATCGCGTGAAAAAAATGGAAAACATACAATTCGAGCCTCTGATGCCCGTAAATATAGCCTGTAGTTGCTAAAAGCTTGCGTAGGATCATAAATAGACAGCAATTGTTGGAAGAATGTCTGTTTTGCTGTGGGCACACCATTCCACATGGACGCTTCTATCGTCTGCAACGCTTTGAGAATGGGTAAAAGCGAATGCCAGTTTCGTTGTTTCTTCAAATGTTTGCAAACCCGCAGCACGTTGAGAATCGTCCATTTGGGATGTGTGGATTCTTCCAATTTCGTCGTAAACCAATGTAAAATTCCCACGTGTTGGTCAGCCATCCTCCGCACACAGTTGAGCGCAGGTCCGTCCCCGCGATTAAGGTAACGTAAGTCCGAAACGGACAATTTTTTGAAGAATTGTTGATCAATATGCGTGAGTGCCGAAGAAATGAAGTATTTCTTGATATTTTTCCTGGATAAAATGTCTCCATCCATATCTATGACGTCGGGTTGATGTAAAGACTCCACCACGCTCTTCATACTCACACGAAATTTGTCTGGTAACATCCGTGTTGTATAGATCGCGCTCGTAGAAGCGCGCAATTTGTCTGGTAACATCCGTGTTGTATAGATCGCGCTCGTAGAAGCACGTTGATGAATGGAGCGGTCCACTAACGTCATTTTCCTGGTACCAAGAACGAAAAGATTCCGCCTTTTGGGTTCCTTGACGAGCCACGCTTCTCGAAAAAAACGGGCATCCTCTCCATTTCTTTTTCGAATTCTTTCAGAAAGCTTCTTAATCGTTTTAAACTGGAAGCACCTTCCAGACGCCTCTAATGTATAGGTAAAGGGATGTGATAAAGAGCATTCGTACCGTTTGAGCAGATGAAAGAGGATATGGAACGTGTGAGACGTGGTCAGATAAAGTTCATGCACCAACAAAAAATCCTGCAAGCGCTCTTTGTCCATCAAAACCGATTTAATATGGGATATAAGCCATTTCTTGGTTTTTGTAAAGGAGGGCGTCTCCATCCTTCTGTTGTTTTTGCAGTCGAAAAAAAACGTTTATCAATCATTCTTTTGTGGTATCCATTTTCCATTTTTACCCACAACGAACGTGTTGTAGTCAGAAGGATGATAATAATAGGAGTCTTCGTCTTCGGACGAAGGATAGGTATACTCTGGTTCAGAATCACGCATGCAACATAGCATCATTCCCATTTTTACATCCCAATAATTTTTTAAAGAATGAATAAAGAAAGACACTTTGTAATGAGCAAATATTGATTTTTTTTAAGAAATTTTGCGTTCAACAAAGACATTCCCTTATATTTTTACGGTATGAGTTCAAGAAATGTTATTTTAGCAGGGTTGAACAGAGGCACTGTTCGTATGCGACCTTACCAAATAGAGCATTGTATACGATTGGTTCAGATTATCGAATCCTATCGAGGGTATTTGGATACGAGCAATACAGGTTCTGGGAAAACATGGTCTACGATTGCAGTAGCCATGTACTACAATTCCCCCATCCTTGTGATCGGACCCAAAGGTTCGAGCGGTGTTTGGAACTATGCCGTTTCTGAAACGGGCGTAGAAATGGTAGATTTCATCACCAAAGATGCTCTACGTTCCAGAAGAGGGCATCAACCCAAGCACGGCTATCTTGACCGTGACGATACGGGCAAGAAAACCGTATTCACAGTGACAAAGAAATTCATGGATTTCGTGGCAAAAGGCGGATTCGTTGTGATTGATGAATGTCAATCAGTACGAAACAGCAGTTCTGACCAACACAAAGCTGCAAAAGCGTTGTTGTCCTATTTGGTCGGACAACATGGCAGATCACGGTTCGCGTTGCTTTCTGCAACACCGCTCAATACGATCGCTCAAATCGTTAATTTGATGCGATTGGTTGGGTATATTAACAAACCGAAACTGTTTCGGCGCAATCGGAGCGGTTCTGTCAGGATAGAAGGAGAAGGATTGGAAGAACTCTTTAACGCATGCGCAGATATGGATGCTGAAAAAACACAAGAAATCAAACGATCCGTAAAGTGTTACAATACACGCACTTCCAAAGAGACGGTGCATCAATTGTTTCGAGATGTGATCAAATACCACATTTCCAGTGCTGTCGTCCCTCCAAAGATCGCTATCCATGTTGATCGGAAGAATGGGTACTACAACGCAGACGACAAAACTCAAAAGGCGTTTATGGAGTCGTTGGAGGATATGAAGCTTGCAACACGCTACCAAAGAAGTACGAAAACTGAAGATCGAAAACTCGTGAGATCCAACATCATAACGCAGCGCCGAAAAACAGAACTGATCAAAGCGTCTGTTTTTGCACGGATTGCAAAAGAACAACTTCTAAAAGATCCGACGTGCAAAGTTATTGTTGGCGTTCATTATTTGGACACATTAGAAGTGCTCAAAAAGTCATTGAGTGACTTTAAGCCTATTGTCCTTCAAGGATCCGTAAAAGGAAAGGATCCAGAAACGGGAGAAGACAAACGGGACAAGTTGATACGATGTTTCCAAACGGATCCCAAGTCAAGGTTGATCCTTGCAATCGTCAAAGTGATTGCAGAGAGCATTTCTCTGCACGACACTATCGGTGATTCCCCCAGATTCACGTTTCTTTCCCCATCTTACGAATTGCTACTGATGCATCAAGCGTGCGGACGTACCGTGCGTGATGGAGACAATACCAAGAGTGACGTGACGATTCGATTTGTCTACCTCAAGGATGGCGAATTAGAGGCGGAAATCTACGCTGCACTGGCACGAAAGTCCCAAAAGTTGAAGGATTGTTTGATTCGAGGCGAGGATGTCGTGCTTCCCAACGATTTCGAAATGTACAGAGAAACCGCTGGAAAAGTTTGAAACAGTAAATAAAAATACAACTGCATTGCAGTTATATTAGAAGGACCTTAAACTTTTTTGTGATTCACAGTAAAACAAGATGCCAAAGAAAATAGAATCCTCTTCCGACGACTATGTAGTCCTTACATCCGATTCGATTTCCAGTTATGTAGTCGACGCTTCATGCGAGTGTTACGACTCGGATACCTGTGATACGGTGGATTGCAGTGCAGGTCGGTCTTGTTCCTCTTCCTCTTCTTCGAAATGTTGTTGTAGCGACAGCAGTGATTGTTCCAGTTGCAAATGCTGTAGTTCGGATAGTTCAGGTTGCTCCACTCAGCGTTACGACGATTCTGGGTGCGGAGATCATCATTATCAACGGTGTTATGCTCCACAAGCCCCTGTTTCGATGTCCGCACACACGCCGGACCCCACACCAGCCCCCGAGACACCGGTCCCCACAACTTCGGTTCCTCCTTCTCCAGTTGCTCCTTCCAGTGTTCAAGCCCCAAGAAACAAATCGTTTCGCTCCGTTATCACCCCCATTATCAATTTAAGAACACCCTTTTCACCAAGAAACTCGGGTACCGTCGCGTTTACGATGCGGAGAAAGAACGATGTAGTGACACTGCAACACGAGCCTTTTTCGGCCACCATCGCTGCCAACGGTATCAATCATCTTGCCGTACGGCAATCCCTTGGCGATCTTCCCTCTCATCCCATTCACATCCCCTTTTCGTTCCGATTGAATGGAGTAGGGAAAATGGGATTTGTTCGTGTTGATCCGTTGGATGGGTCGTCCAATCTCAAGTTTTTCCTCGATCTAGACGATTCCCCGACCATCAGCTCAGGGGACACGTTTGAAACTTCAGGGTTTGCCCTTTCTTGGATCACGAGTTATTGAGTCCTATAATATATTGTCTTTTTACAGGTTTATAGTGGCTAAGATTATGGTCATAAATTTCCCCATTATCACCTTCCATAACTGCGTGTGTTACAGAGTATTTATCGTGTATCTCGATAATAGTCCCTACAACACCTGAATCTGTCTCCTTGACTTTATATCCTACTGTTAGATCGAAGCGCCAAGTGACACTGTTCCATTTAGAGAAATCCGTTGCATATTCTGCTGACTGCATTTAAATATTTATATTTTATAAATATATTTCACTTAAAAATCGCTGTATTATGAGCAATTTAGGAGTCCAACTATTAGCTTTGCGAGTAAAAGATTTGAGAGAAATCACAAGAGCATTGGACCTTAAGGGCAGGAGCAGTCCAAAAACCAAACAGTCTCTCGTTGATTTCATCGTACGTGCCCAACAAACAAGAGTCGTTACCAAAAAACGGATATTGACAGAAATCAAGAAAAAGAAAATTCTTTCTCCTCGACCCAAACAAAAACGAAAAACATCCAAACGAAAAACACCTAAACAAAAAATCACCTCATCCGAACTTAGATCATTGGTAGAACAACGTTCAGCTGTAAATCTTAAAAAGGTTGCTTCCGTTTTTGGTCTTCGAGTAGGAAGGAAAAACAAGGACAACCTGATTGTTTCGTTGATCTTAAGCGTAGATAGAGATGCGCTACAAAAAGAGGTGAGGAAATACCCTGTTCTTAAGAAATATCAAAAACGGAGAAAACCCAAATTTCCAAGAAAAAGAACGCCCACGAAATCTCCACCCAAAGAAGAGACGAAATTCAAAGCAAGAACTTTTGGAAGGTTGAGAGATTATTTTGAAAGTGCGGCTCGATTTAAAAAGGAAATGGTTCTTGAATGTGCACCATCTGGACTTTCTACCCACGAATTGGACGAAGACCGTGTTGCACTGATGAACATAAACCTGGATGCTGAGTCTTTCGACCGTTATTCTTGTCCTAAAGCATTTTTTATCAAATTAGATGCTGCTGAAGTTTCAAAACGCATGAAGAAAGTGTTGAAGAAAGATGAAGTGACCATGGAAGTACAAGGAAAATCGTTGGTCTTTTCCATCAAAAATCCAGAGATGGGAAGACGTGGAGTTTTTCGGTACCCATAGTGGTAGAATTTGAATACTCTCCGCTTCATCCTCCTTCGGACTCATCCGAAGGGTTCATATCCATGCCTTCAAACGAATTTTATAAAATGGCAAGAGAACTTGAGAAACTTGGACCAAGCGCCCTATTTAGAGGTTCCAAAAATCGAATGGACATCTATTCAGACGATGAGGGAATCGTTTTTGAACTTGAAAACGATTACACACGCGAAACCGATCAGACGGAAGTCCAAGTCGAGGCGGATTTTGAAGATGTCCGATTGTCCACAGACTATCTTTTATTGTTTGCAAGATCCAAAAAATTGTCGAAACGAATTGTCATCAAATTCTATAGTCAAGGATTGGCATCCTTTGAATATTGGGAATCTGAATGGGGACGTAGTAGGATAACCTACTTTTTGGCTCCCATGGTAGATTAAAGCATATTCTAAGACATTTTTAGAATATATTTATCTGTAATTTTTATCACGAGGGCGTATCTTGTTTTTCCACTTGAATGATAGGAATTTCACGAAAATTATAATGGTAGATCTTATCTCGAACAATGTTGTTCAGCACTCTCTGATTCAAATTTATTTGAAGGTATCGGATCAGGTCTTGTTTCCTTCTTTGACGAGCCTTTAGTCCATGTTTCGTTGCGAGTTTCCCAAGCTCATCATGTGATAAGAGATTCAGATCTGTCATTTCATCAACAATATCGTGTTTGGATAGCAACCCAACGATGTCTGCGTAGGGAGTAATATGATTCTTCACAGAAGCTAACAAAAGAGCGGTTTCTCCATCCCTGTCTCGTATCTTTGAATCGGCTCCGTATTCTAATAGCAACCGAACTATAGTGATATACCCTCTCTCTGAAGCTTCCATAAGAGCGGTCCGTCTCTTATTGTTTTGGATATCCGGATCGGCACCACGTTCCAACAACATCCGAACTATATGGATACAATTCCTCTTAGAAGCTTCCATAAGAGCAAAGTATCGATTCCCTCGATTCCTTTTAGCGCGAATATCTGGATCGGCTCCATATTTTAACAATAATTGAACCACGTTTTCTTTTCCACTCTCACAAGCATGACTCTCACAAGCACGAATAAGAGCTGTCCATCCATTTTTGTTAATGTCTGGATCGGCATCGTTTCTTAACAACAATTGAACCACGTCCTCGCGTCCCCTTCCAGAAGCGCCTATAAGAGCTGTCCATCCAAAGGAACTTTTATGATCGATGTTGACGACCTGGTCCAACAACATTTGAACAATATCCACGTGTCCCCATTCAGAAGCGCATATAAGAGCTGTAGATCCATAATAGCCCTGGATATTCGGATTGATACCTAGCCGCAACGATGATTTGATGCGTTCTACAAAGCCATCTTGGGCGCAACGAACAAAAGATTTTTTGATTCCTTTCCAATACTTTTCGTACTTTTTACGCCATAATCCTCCAAAATCTTTTACAGCGGCTTCCTTTGGGAAATCGCGTGCTGTTTTCAATTTCCAGAAATAATCGTCGTCACCTATTTTCTTCGTTTCCTTGGAGGCCGCACAAAAACGCAATACATCTGGATAGGGCATCCGAGTTACTACGTGCAACTGCACTTCATAAGGTAATCCCATCATAGTAGGAGTTATATTCATCAGGTGATATATAAAAAAACATTTTTAATTAGAATTGGAAGGACGCATGGTCACTTCTGCGAGAATAATCCGTTGTATAAAGATGGTGATCACGATCGTAAACACAAAACCACTGAAAACGGCGAAAAAACTGGCAAAATAACGACCCCCAACCGTTGTGATGGGATTTGCTGGACCCATACCGCTTAAAATCAGGGATGCGTTGTAGAAACTATCCAACAAGCCCAATTGTGTGGTGTAGTAGTACCCTAAACTGCCAAGCGCCAAACCAAAAGCTACAACCACAAAAACGATCATGATATCCTGTCTTCGAATCCCCAATTCTGTCTGAGCTTCCTCTTCGGGCGTTTGTACTCCCAAGGCTGATCGTCGCCGCATATCTTTTCCTTGAAAAGATTTAATCTTATTTACCAATAAATAAGATCCATCTATCCATCCCTCTAAACTTCATCGCTTTCGTACAGTGTCGGTGCTGTACTTGAATCCTCTTCCTCTTTCCTCAATTTTCGCAAGGGATGCTTCAATGTAGCACCTTGAGAGGATCGGACACCAAAGTAATACCCTAAACTTCCACTCGCAATGTTAGTCATTGCCGCAATCACTCCCAACAACAAATCATACTGACCGTCGACCGCAAACACCACAAGCGCACCGATCAATCCCAAAAAAGTAACACCCACCACTAAGAATGCCAACATGGCCCGTATTGTCTTTGGAGGCAACCCGCAGGCACATCAGTTGAGCCTCATAACTTCTGGAAAAAAAGAACTCACTATTTATTAAAGATTGAGCTGAGTAGATTTATATATCTCAAACTGTTTTTTATATATCTCAGTTATCAATAAGATATGTGCATCTGTTTTTCGATTTTTATTGGAAGAAAAAATCTTCTCAACGTCATATAGAAATTCAGGGCTGTGATCTTGAGTATGCGAATTAATTAATATTTCCCTTAATATCTCTTCAACGTGCTCATATTCCACAAAGGAAATGCGAAGGATAGAATAACCCATGGTCGCTGCAAAGGCTGTTTTGATTAGGTCTTTTTTCTTACGCTTGTTAAAGGCACTTATATGGAAAGTGTTATAGTATGCATCATGGATAAAATGTTGCTCACCATCATATTCTATTAACAATTGAAAGTCGGGAAGAAATAAATCAAAGGGAAGACAATTTATATGTTTACAACTATCAAACCGGGCTTGGGGAATATAAGAAATGCTGTGAGAAAGGAGAAATTTGGATATAGCTTTTTCACCCTTCGATTGTTTACAATGGGGGCAACCCCTTTTACAACTTATATCTGTTCTGCTACTAATAACGGCTTCCCATATATGTTCACAACATTTGTCAGGGTTTGAACATACCCACCATGCTTTTTTTGTAGTGTGAGAGGAATAGCATTCCGGACCCTTCTCATTTCTTTTATAATCCCACTCTTTACACAGGTCAGGATTTTTAGCCAAGAGAGTGTTATGCGGGCAAAGTTTTTGATTGCAACAATATGGACATCCACGTTTATTTAACGTTCTATTACTAATGGTAGCTTCCCATTCATGCTCACAACATCTATCGGGATTTAAACATTTCCACCAAACTTTTTTATGAGATCCTGGGGAATATTCTTCTGGTCCTTTCTTATTACGATCATAATCCCATTCCTCACATATTTTAGAAAACTTAATTAAATTATTATGCTCACAAATTTTTTGATTGCAACAATATGGACATCCACGATTATCACCTGTTCTTTTGCTTATCTTAGCTTCCCATCTATGTTCACAGCATTTATCTGGTTTTGAACAAATCCACCAAACTTTAGTATTAGATCCAGAAGTATATTCTTCCGGACTTTTCTTATTACGTTCATCCCATTCCTTGCACAAATCAGGAAACATGGTTAATAAATTATTACATTGACATACAACTTTTCTTGGCTTCGAACAGTAAGGACAACCAGTCGATTTTTTCTTGTTCGTTCTATAATTTATTACGGTCTTCCACCCATGTTCACAGCATCTGTCCGGATTTAAACACACCCACCACACTTTTATTCCTGATCCCCGCGTATATTCTTTTGGACCTTTCTCGTTACGTTCATAATCCCATTCCTTGCACAAATCGGGAAATTCTTCTTTTAAAGAAAAACTTTCTTGAGGCATATTTTCATTTGGAATATCTTTGCTGTTTTTCATTTTTCAAAATGAAAAACTCTCGGTCCCACACCCACAATCATAAAGTTGACGTCCGCAAACTTGTAAGCTCCAACACGTCATTATATATATATATATGATAGCTTTTTAAAGAAAAAAGTTGCAATTTAATTTTGATTATGCATCAGGTAAATCGCGATCTAATGTCTGTAGGAAATCGCAATAAATGCAATGGAACGACGTTTTGAGAAGATCGCTGTCAAAGGGGTTCATCAATTCGTGTACCAAATACAAGACCAACGCGATGATGGTGATGATAAACAAATCCACTAAAAATTGTACTTCGTGATCTACGATGTTCATGAACCAAAACGATCCTAAGGTCGCTATCGCCGTAAGGAGAATCACAAGATACAGCGCATGATTGATTTCCGAGGTGAGGAGTTGCTCTCCACTCTCTCCAGCGTACAAATTTCCGAAAATCACGAACCGATTGTTGGGTTCGTATTTGTTGGTGTACGCCAAAAGATCGTCTACGAGTTTGTCGTATAGTGTTTCGGTGTAGTTGCTATGCTTTTCCAGAGCCAACGCCTTCAGTTCTGTGGTAGCCAGCGAGTTGGCGTACAGCTTGATATCTCGCTGAATCTCTTCGGTGTAGGGCATAGATCGGACGCCACGATACAGAAAGTGCAGTTTGTTGAGTTGGGTCACGAGGTACTGTCGAATGTCTTGGTACCGTTTCCACAAATTGGAGATGGTGAACGTGGCTAACAGCGCAAACAACACAGAACTCAGTGTCATAATGGGTATGAGAGTTCGTAAATCGTCTTCCTGGACCTTTCTATACAACGGTCTGGTGGTGGTGTATAGAAAAGTCACGATGACTGCAATAAAAAACGCGAGAACAGCACCCACGCACACAGAGTCGAACATCATTTGTAGGTGCCCATAAAGTTTTACAATGCGTGGAAACATCTTATTGGAACAAAAAATCTCCCTTTTTTTAAATATGTCTTTTCAGCGTTATATTTGCTGGATCGTCACCTTCCTAATTATTATTTTCTTGACCATTTTCTTGATTCTTTTCTTTAGTTGGAGTGAACCGTATCCCTTTACAGATGAAGAAATTCAAAAAGGACAACGGGAAATTGAAACATCGCGCGTTATTTTTGCAGGATTGGTCAGGGATAAAGAAGATAGAGTTCCTTACATTAAAAAACGTTTGGAAGCGTTGGGTGAGCCATTTAAGGACTACCACATTTTGATAGTTGAAAACGATAGTGAAGATCAAACAAGGGAAAGATTGCTTGAGTGGCAACGGAAAACTCCGAAAGTCACTATTTTAGGGTGTGGAGAAAACGTTAAGAAATGTCAATTGGAATTGGAGGCAACGAAAGTTAAAACATTCGGGTCCAACCGAATAAAGAAGATGGCTTATTTACGAAATATTTATGTAGACTATGTACATGAACATTTCGGAGAGTGGGACTATCTTGTGGTGAACGATTTGGATTTATTGGCAGATTTGTCTGATAAAGGATGGAAAAGCGCTTTTGGGAACTTTCGACAGGATCCATCTTTATCTGCCATTAGTGCCTATGGGTATTACGATTTATGGTTTAAGAAAATGTTCTATGATGACTTTGCTTTTGTACCTCTGGGATCATCAATAGAACGTTCTAACTCCAAAGCAACTCACTTTGGCATCAAAGAAAAGATAGAAATGGAACGATACCAATTAGAAACCAAAAAAGAGCTTGTACCCGTCAAGAGTTCCTTTAGCGGGTTAACCGTTTATCGACTTTCGCATGTCCCGAAAAAGGCACGATATGATTATTGCCATTCAGACGGTAAACATGCTTGTGAACACTCCTATTTCAACCAACACCTCAATAAAATAGTTGTTCATCCGGGATTAAAGTATCGAATTATCAATAATAAGGTTTAGTATCTTCTTCGCAAAATAAATTTGAATTGAATTTATTTTATTTTTCTGACACAATAGAAAATAGAAATGCAAATTTTTATAACAGTTAACTGTTATACAGAGTTATCTTTTTGCACAATGCAATAAAATCATCTTGGTCCAAATCCCATTTGATTGTATTGACCCGGTTGCCTACAAGTTGTATATTGTCGATAGTGTATGGTTTTTGGGAGTCAATCCGATCAACGCTGATATTATAAGTATGTCTAATGTTTACTCTCCTGGTTCCTGGTTCACATATATGTGTTAGAATTTCTCCAGTAAGTGCACATCTACCGTCTTGTTGTTTATATAAATCGATTATATCTTGTCTTGAGATGGCAACGTCGAGTTTTCGTTTAATGGCATTCTTTTTTAGATGCCCAAATAAATTGGTCATATATCCATCAAATGTAGAACCCCATCGTGCTGCATATTGTCTTTGACATGATTTACAATAGGTTTGAAGACCTGTACAAGCAGAACGATCCGATCCATACGATTTAATGTCTTTTGTTTGTTTGCATGAAGGGCATTTCCTGGTTCCTGATTTAGGACGGGGGTAGCGTTTCTCTTTCCGTTTTTTACTTCGACATTCTTTGCAATACGGATGCTTTCCATATTTTCCGGATTTCAATTTATGATAGTCATTCAGAGATTTTGACTCTTTGCAGCTTGCACATGGTTTTTGCATATTATTTTATCAAAAAAAACGTACATAACAAATAAATTCAAATTGATTTTATTTTATTTTTATAACACAATGGAAAATAGACATGCAAATTTTTATAAAGTCGCTCACGGGAAAAACCATCACTATCGAAGTGGAACCTTCCGACACGGTTGCTGTCGTGAAACAAAAGGTCCAAGACAAAGAGGGGATCAAGGGGTCCTGAAAAGCATCGTGCCATGAATAATTAGGCTCTGTTCATGGGAAACACTTGTAGTCCTAATGATTTTTAAAGACAATTTGTTGGTTACTAAAATACCACTGAACAACAATGGCAACTGAATTACAGAAAGCTTGGTTTGCAGGATTTTATGAAGGTGAAGGTTCTATATCGAACGATAAAGCAAACGGAAATAGACTCCGTTTATCGATTTCTCAAAACGATCCTACTCCTTTATATCTTGCACAACGCATATGGGGAGGATATATACGAAAACGTACTCGTAAATCGCCAGCATCCGATAAAATATGTATCGGTCATGAGTGGAGATTGAGTCATCATCCATCATTAAATTTTTTGGGAGAAATCGCTCCGTATATGATAATCCCAAAGAAAATTCAGCAAGTTGAAACTGCAAAGAAAAACGTCAAGAAACCAACAGAAAAGCGTTATATTTGCTCTTTTTGTGCTAAAGCTTACATATATCCTTCAAATAGGAGGAGACATGAAAGGAAAGAGCATATCGAAAAAGGAGCAGTATTTAAATGCTCAATAAATGAGTGCTCTAGAACATACAAAAGTAAAGATTCAATGCAGCGCCATATTCGTCTTAATCATAAAAACTCAGATGCTAGTGACAAAAATAATTTTGTTGCGAGACACCTCGTTGCGGGAAACTCGTAAAGCATTCACTACCGCGGTTTGTGAGAAATCACAAATGCAGCTCCAGGGTAATGACCTCGGACATGGTAATAACGTGAATGATGATTTGATAAGTAACACTATTTATCGAAGAAATTGACAATCCGCATGGTTACTTCCTACATACGTTAAAGTTAGTATATGGAAGGCCGTCAGAGACTGAACGGGTGTCGGTGGGAAAGGATGGGTTAGCTACCCTGATCCTGCTTAAGGTACAGTCCGCCTCCTTTCGAAAGACTGGAGATGTCTGGTGCCCACCAGACCAACAACGCCTTTAGTAAATTTGGGGCAGAAAAGCGGTCAGTCTTGATCACTAGAGGCACTGATCAAGAGAAACCTGTTAGTCCCCTCATCAAATAGGGACAGCCGCTAGTCAGGAATCATTGAATCCTGGCAACACCGTCAAATTGCTGGAACCCCCTAAAGCCTTTGATACTAAGCTAAAGGAGAAATCTTTTAGTGGCTCAGAGAGAACTGAGATATAGTGAAAATTCAAAGGATAGACTTTAATTAGAAAAATGGGCAATCAGCAGCCAAGTCCTAAATCCCCAACACCTTTATGGTATTAAGGATAAGGATGCAGTTCAACGACTAAACGTCGGTGGGTCTTCTTCGTAGAAGGCTTAAGATATAGTCTAGCCCCCTTAGGAAACTCTGGGGTAGTTCGCATATTTGCAGGTAAGCAGCTGGATGACGAACGTAGCCTTTTAGACTACAACATCCAATCCGAGTCAACCTTACATTTAGTGTTAAGGTTAAGATAAGGAATAATATTAAAAATGAGTTTATGTCAAACTGTTTGATATAAACAAAATGAATCGAAAAAAAGAATGTCAGTTTTGCCATCAAAACAAAGTGAGATCCCAAAAGGTATGTATTGAATGTAAACGAAAATATAACTCTAATATTGCTAAAATTTGTAGTAAATGTTGTTTGTTATTGCCTGCGGGACAATACATTTGCTGTCCAGGGAAAAGGAGATTTAAATCCCGATGTAAAAAATGTACTTATGAAGATACCTTGGTTTGGAAAACGAAAAACAGTGATCGCGTAAAAGAATATAATAAGATATATCAGAAAAATTACAGAAAGAAACATCAAGAACAAAGAAAAATTGTCGCAGAAGAAAATCGACAAAGGAAAAGATTAATTTATTTTGAAGAATTCAAAAAACAGGTAGAAGAACGTGGAGGAGAGTGCGTTTCATTACCAATAGATTACAAACTTGCAACGACAAAACTAAAGGTAAAATGTGCTACTGGACATATTTTTGAAACTACTAAAGCCAATGTCATGTCTGGACGCTGGTGTCCTTACTGTAATACAAACTATAATGAGTATATTACTATCAGCGTAATCAGTTTTTTACTTAATGCCCCATTTATCAAAGTGAGACCTAAGTGGTTGAAGACTTCACATAGATCTTATTTAGAATTAGATGGGTATAACGAAGTCTTAAAAATAGCTGTAGAATATAATGGTATCCAGCATTATCAATATGTGCCTTTTTTTCACTCCGACTTATCCAAATTTAAATATCAGCAGGAAAGGGATCAAATTAAAATGGATAAATGTGAAGAAAGAGGTGTCCATCTTATTATTGTTCCTTATACTGTCACGACAGATGATATACCATATTTTCTTTCTGAAAAATTAAAAGAAATTAGATATAACACTGAAGAACGCCTAAAAGAGATGGATTGGTTCCAAATCAAACGCATTATTTCGAAAATGGATTTTTATGAAACCATAATCAAAAACAGAGGAGGAAAATTAAAAAAAGGAACTTATATCACAGGTGATTCGGAGGTGACAATCATTTGCGAAAAAGGACATCAATGGAAAACTAAATTTAAATATCTTAAAAGGAATAATAGCTGGTGTCACACTTGCGCGTTTGAGGTTAAAAAAGAAACCAGAGAGAAAATTTCAAGGGGTATAAGGACATATTACACAGAAAATCCAAACGCATCTCAAAAAAGTCATATAAAGCGCAGTCAAACGATGACCAAACAACGTGATATTATTCGAGCTACCATTACAGAGAAGATATGTTCGCGTAAAGATTGTTCATCTAACGACCAACCACAACCCTTGACAAATTTCTGTGCAAAAGCCGCTTCTAAAGACGGTTTACAATCCTATTGTAAGGATTGTACCCGACAAGCCAAGCAACGATCAAGAATGAAGAATTAATCACTCGGAGTTTGCTTAAGGTACGATCTATTCCCACTTGAGAAAGTGGGTAGTAAAGACACTCCATCTTGTTCTCCGTCTCCGTTAATCATACGGTGGAGGATTCTAAACATATTTTATATATAATTCATACATAAAATGGAAGGCAGTGCCTGTGGTTCTGGTACGTATTCGTCCCAGTATGGAATTTGGATTCTCGGGTTGCTTATTTTGATCGTAATTCTCCTTGTAGCGATTGTATGGAGCTTGGAAAACGTGGCACAGGACCTCAAAAAGAAGGTGCTCATCCCCATTCAACAATCGATGGCAAATATCGAGTCCAACTTTGCCTCGACCGAATCGCGCGTTCGAGAAATGGGAAATCGGCTCCAAACGTGGGAACAACTCATGAGGAACACGGTCGACTTAGAAACCGTTGAAAAGGGTAAATTGGCGTTGGACAATTTGGCGTACAAGTTGATGCGCTAACGAAAGTTATACATATAAATATGTACATTTTAATTTCATTTTTTAGATCCACCACGGACCAGATCTGGGAGACTTGACCTTAAATGCTGATATAAGATGGCTTCTTTCACATCGTCGTCCGTTTTTTGAAACCAGTATAGAAGATATAAATATTTTTCTTCCATTGTAGGTTCAGGAATAGGACTTGTGTCTATTTTAGCCGTGTTGGTGGCGCCGTGGTGCAATAAATAGGTAGCGATTTTAAAATCATTGTTGCTACAAGCACAATCCAATGCTGTATCGCCGTCTTCATCTTTCGAATCAAGATCTGCTCCGTTCTCAACAAACAATTGAACAAGATCAAAATTTCCAGCTAAAACGGACTGACTCAACGGTGAACAACCTTGTTCGTCCGTTGCATTGACGTCGGCTCCGTTTTTCACCAAAAATTCTATGGAACGGAGTGTCCCTTTGTCATTATGAATATGACTGTAAACATATTCCATGACGAACAACAGTATCGTTTTTGACTTCTCATCCACAATTTCATCAACGTTCGCACCGTGATCCACCAACAGCTGAGCCGTGGTCACATCACTGTATTCCAAGCAAACTGAGAGTGCTGTTTCATAATAACTGCTCGCAATTTGAGCCACTCTCTTATGATTAACATCGGCTCCATTATCGAGTAAATACCTAACAATATGTATGTTGTCAAACCCTTCACAAGCTTTTAATAGTGGCGTTTCATCCTTTTCGCTTTGTCCATTGACATCAGCACCACACTCCAACAATCTTTCCATTTCGTTCAACCATCCTTTTTTTGTTGCCCGTATCAATTCTTCACACAGATCAAACGACATTTTGTTGCCTCAAAAAAGGGTAAATAAAATCATTTTTTGAGTAAATATATCGATGGATATATTTTGAAAGTACACGTATTTAATGGGGATATTTTTCAAGCCAAGTCTCATACGATAGACGAAATTGTTCGGTGGTGCACGACTCAGGAATATCTATATATATCATTCTAAAAACTTCTGATTTACCTTCAATGATCTGGCACTCTGTAACCTTTTGGTGAGGTCAGTGAGAACATCAATCGTCTTTTTCTTCATTTGTCCGCTGAGCAACGTTCCCTTTCGGTAATCTTCTGCAACCTTTTCCAACTCCTCTTCGGTGGACTCCAGATCAAATATACGCAAATATTGATAGGCGATATCTACCTTTAGATTTCCACCCAATCTTCGATGCTCTTCGGCGGTGTCTTGACCACCAGAAAAGGCTCGACCAATTTTCTTCTGTATTTGTTTGGGGGTGTCACTCAGAAAAATAGCACTGTTCTGGATGCTCGCGCTCATCTTTCCCACCATTCCATTTAAAGCAGGAATAAATTTGGAATGAATAATTACCGGTTTCGGATATCCCAATCGAGGGGCAATATCACGAGCCATGCGAAAAAATGGATCTTGATCGATGGCACAGGGCACCACACACATCACATCTTTACGTTTCGAAATATCATAAGTAGGGAAACAAGAGGAAAAACAGGGTGCAATTTCAATAGCGGGGAAGGCTATTTTTCCGATTGAATCCGATTCTTCTTCATCTCCCATCTTGAAACCAAAAACAGCTTTGACTTGATTGGCGGTGATGCATTTCTGCACTTGAAGGACCGTTGGATACATTGATCCCATATAACCTGTATTCATAAAGATAAAAGTTTTCTTGAAATCGAATCCCAAAGACAAAATGTCCTTGATATTTTCCACGGCATTGCGTTGTACCTCTTCTAACGTCAAATCGCGAAACAAAAACTTTTCGTCGTCGGTGATTTGGATGACAAGAAGGGCATTAAAGGCTTCTTGCAAGTATTTTGCAAAGAGAAACGGGATGAGATGTCCAATGTGGAGGGACGATGAACTGGGACCACGGCCGGTGTAAATGTAACAATCACCACCTGCTTCTATATGATCCAACAATTTGTCCAAATCACGATGCGAAAAGAAAAACCCTCTTTTGAGAAAGGGATGTGCTGGTTTCCCAGTGACCCTTTCCAAACGTTCAATGAGAGATTCATCAATAAGCTGTGAACCAAATTGTTTCTGAAGTTTGTCGTAATCGACTTCTTCCGTGACTTGATCACTAATACAGCTTGAAGAAATATCGGTTCCCTTATGCGGAGAATCCGGATTAAAAGATTCCATTTTGTTGGGTTCAAAAAGGTTGAAAAACGTCATTTTTTTACTCATTTCTAAATATATCCAATGGATATATTATGTATTTAATAGGGATATTTTTCAAGCCAAGTCTCATACGATAGACGAAATTGTTCGGTGGTGCACGACTCAGGAATATCTATAATAAAATAGTCCGTTTCCGATCGTAGTGACAGATGTTTCACGCCAAACAGGGATCTTCCAGTGTTGAAATGAATCGAGGGTGACGTTAGAAGAGAAGAAGACAAATACGTATCTCCTATTCTCATTCCATGTCTACTCATAGAAATGGGACACACATCGTCTTTTTTCTCAAATTCGTAGGTGTTCTCTATTTCCGGCTGTAGGAACGGCTTAACAAACCAAATCGTGGACAATAGAGCAATTAAAAGGCTGCAGTACATATCGTAAGTTACAATTTGGCAGATCAAAATTCATTCTATTTAATCATTTTTTCTTAAAAACCTATCTCATTTTTGGTTAAGAAGGAACTACTTGTGCTCGAATCTCACCATCCCGGTAGGCAGGGCTGTGAAGATTGACATACAACATCCTATTCAAGAAATTAGCGACATCCCCCGGGGTCAAGGGTTGTGTAGCATCTGCGGTAGTCCAACTCCCATTCAACATCCAAGATTTGGTTGTCCCAGGAACCAAAGCAACGTTCAGATTTTTTACGACGGGTCCGTTTTTACCTACCGCGCCCAGATGGAAATGGGCACCAATGCTAGGTTCAATGGTGAGTCCCATGGCCATGATTTCGTAATTGATACTCGTTTGATCCGCCGTCAACAGCACTCTTCCGGTGCCAGTCGCTATGGAACCATTGGGTGGTACTTCTTGACTTCCGGAAAGCGAAATCATTGCTATCGTACCTCCACCGAGAGTACCCGGAGTGGCAGGACTGTGCGAACGATTCGAAGATCCGGTATTTGTAGATTTTCCACTATTGGAACAATTCCAACACACAGCAATAATAATAATAATAACAATAATTGCAACGGCGATCCAAACACCACTATAGTTGCGAGCCATTTTACAAAGACCACAAAAAGATGTGTTCGTTGTCTAAATATTTAGAACAAAATATTTATGAAACAATAGCTTACAATTGCGGTTTATCTGAATGAATCGCTCCATAGACAGAATACAGCGCTAAATTGGGGTTTTCTTCTTCTTCTTCTGACTCTTCTTCTGACTCTTCGCTCTCTGAAGACGAATAATATTCTACAATTTTTGGTTCGTCATGTTCGTATCCTTTCTCGTATCCTTGCTCGTATGGTTTTTGGAGAGCAAACTCTTCCTTGCTCTCGTGTCGGCTTGGGAGTGGTTGGAAGGTGATCGCGCGTTGCCCCATGTTCCATACAGTGCCGGACGAGCCGTTGTTCAACAAATGTTGACACAAAAACTCGTCATTTTCTATTTTGGAAACAATATAACGTTTGACTAAGTACGTGATCATATCCCACAAACCAACAGCTTCTGGTCCGGGTGTGGTCAAAGGATTTCCCGATGCCCATGCATTTACAGCGATACTATTGAGGAGATTGCCCATCTTTTGAATCTACGTTCGATTTGTTCAACCGATTATTTTTTGGGGTAATACAAATGTCCAAGTACAAAAAATGCGGCTCTCGCAAATGCAAGCGAAAGAAACGATGTAAATGTAAGAAAAGGCGTTACCAACGAGATCACATTGTGCGCACTACAAAATGCAAAGGAGGATGTGTTCCTACTACTTCACAGATCATAAACGGTATGAAACCGTTTGGAGGTCAATTTACCCAAGGTTGTGATGGAAGGGTGGTAGGACAAGGCACCGTGGGATGTGGAACCGTGGGATGTGGTCTTTCCAATCGTTTGGCAGATCCGACACAAGCCGGATTTGACCGGCGTTTTGATCATCTCACCACAGGAGCCTATCCTGGTTCGACCGAATCGCATCTCCATATCGATCGGTTTGGGAGCGTGTTTGGACACAGTCACTCTGGAGGAGACCAACCACACAGCCACGACGTATGTGGGGAAGATCGATATGTGGGTCGTGTAAACGATCTTCGCTCACTCACACAAAATCCAGACAGTTTGGACCAGGATGTGTTGGGTGGAATCCCTGGCGTCTGTGGTGTAGACGAACATTGCCTAACTGGTCAAACGTGTGTTGGGGGGCGTTGTGCACCATCCACCGCAAATCTTGTAAGTTGTGATCCTGGCATTGGAGCAGGATGCAATCCGAGAGCGCCAGTACCCACAACCACACAGACAGTGAACGATATTGTTCGATTTGGAGGTGTGCGACCGTATACAGGCAATCTTGTCGGAGGATTCAGGGATACGGAAAGTGGTGACAATTTACGTTTTACCAGTGGCAGTTTCGTAGATGGATCTACGTTGGCAGTCGGAAATCTTGCTGCTTCCGCCCCTTCCAATCCCAACACTCTGCCTCCTTCAAGCTTAAATACGCGACAAAAAACACCGAATTTGCAAGGATTCAACAACGAGGGACTCAGTTGTATCACAGCGGCCATGTGCGGTACGAAACGACCCACCGTATGCAGAACCAAGATAAAAGAGGTATATTGTTGTTAAGTGTTTGTTACATAATGTATCTACATATATATATCTGCACATGCAGATATATTATTCACCTTCGTTTTGGGTAATCACGCCGCCTCAATTTTTGGGCAGCGCAATAGTAGTGCTTTGTGATCAACCACGACGTGTACCCACCCAATCCGTACCCAACCACATAAGACCATATTTCTCCGGGATTTTGTCTCATTTTAAAAGTGTTGTTTAAAAGCTATTTAGGCAAGATAATTTTCAATATTCACATTCGAATGATGGATAAAACACAAAATCATTCGCTCTACCAATTCTTGATTTGATGGTGTTTTATAGCCTACAAAATAGATCGAAGGCCTGTAGCCACAACATCCGACAAACGCAAACTCTGTAATAGACCATTCGGTGGACATCGTGTAGATAGCACCATCACGCACGACGATCTCGCAAAAAAATCCGGTCCTTTTTTGGGTAAGATTCTCGACAATTTCTTCCACAGACCCTTTGTCACGATGCCATGATTCTTCGGACATATTTCTATTTCCGATCCCGTGATCCTTATGAGAAATAGAAAAATTACGGGATTGTTGGTTCAACATCCAAAAATCCAAATTGTTTGAGAAAACAACCAAAATGGGAATGTTCCCTGAGTTTCAAACTCGTGACCTTGCTGCCCTCTTCTGTGGGCATAAAGGCGGATGTTCCTATTTTCCACTGATGTTTCCCTGCACCAGCAGCTTTTACGAGATGTGTTCCGTATATTTCTGTTGCAAGGTTGTAATGGGCGGTTTGTATGGTAATGGGTGCTCTTTTACGCTTGAACAACCAATGACATGTTTTCGCCCATTCCAATCCTGGCGTATCCTTTGTTTCGCACCATAGCACGATTTTTGTGGATGTGTTGGAGAGAACACGCCCACACACAAAATCCTCGGTTCCCCATTTCCCTTTTTTATCAAAACTACGTTCCCACAGTTCTGGACACACCGTTTGATCGAAGTGAAACTCGTTGTTGTCCATCGTGTTACGGAAACGATCCAAAAACTCGGTTCGTCCTGTAATCGTAAGTATACTGACACAGTTTGTAAAAGTAGATTCCATCTTTGAAACTCCAAAACGTGTCTTATCTTTTCATTTTTATCCTTGATATTTCAACAACCACGCCTCAAGCACTTTCAACACGTCGTTTCCATCGACCGTTTTTGGAAGAACAATTTCAAGATCGTAGCAGGGGGGACGGACTATATAGAGCATGTTGTCCTCAACTGTAGCACTCTGTAGATTCTGCATATATTTTCGGGTCAACAAGGTGTTGTGAAAACGCACTCCTCGGGATGTCGATGAAATCCCCAATGTCCCCGAAGAATGGACTTTTTTTACTTTTATAGGAGTTTCTTCCAAAGAAGCAGAGCTTCTGAGTTCCAAAGAATCTTCAGAAACCTCAGAACTTTCAGAAACCTCAGAAGATTCTTCGCACTCGGAATCCTCCACAGATTCGTCGGTTGAGTAAAAGAGATTGGAACTGTCTTCGTCTTGTGGGTTTTCTTCGTCTTCTTTCAGCAATTTCATCATCTTCACCATATTTTTAATGGATGGTGGAGGGGTTTCCTCGGGATGCTGAAAGAAATACAAAATTTTTTCCCCAAACTCTCGTGGCGTCACTCCCACTAGTGGTATAGGTGTATCTAATTCTACACCTGAAGGTATTACTGGATTGATTGAAGGTCCTACCATAACTGTTTTTCTCAAAGGGTTATCGCCTTCCATCTTTTGATACTGGGAACGTGCTTTTTATACCGAAAAAGCAATCTTCAGGAAGTTGTAAAAATTGATTTTTTTTACAAAGTTGAAGGAAAGCAACTTACTATTAAACACGTACATTATGCCACGCATCAAAAAAGGTCTTGTGAAAAAGCAGAAGGAATTGAGAGCGGAAGAGAGACGATTGGTGGCAGAAAAACGCAAGCTTCAAGAGGAACGAATGCGTTTGAAGAAAGAAAAAGAACGCAAGATCCGTCTTTGGGATGCGCAATATCGTCCCAAAATCGGTACTTCTGTGATTTACAGGAGTGTTGAAAAGTTGGCGAATGGAAAACAGCGTACGACCTACTCCTGGGGTCCTGTCATCAAATCCAAACGCCATACTAATGGCGGGTTTGATTTCGAAGTGGAAATGCATGCATGCGGAACAGATCAAGAAAGATACACATTGATCTTTGAAGATCACCATCTTGTTCCTACGCAAGGCGATTATTCGTGCTTTACGGATGCCTATGTGAAGCATCTCAAGAAGGAGGACGACTACGTGAGTTTGGTGATGCACACCTATCAAATGGGTCGCAAAAAGCTGATCTTTCCTTCAAGAACGTGCAAGTACAGAGAGCGCTGTACCAACAAAAAGGTAGGGCATCTCTTAAACGTCAGACATTGAGGAAGAGATTGGATGTAAAAAAGGAACCATTTTTTATAAATAAATATATGTATATTTACATATATATTTACATATATATAGTTGTTACTTTACGCAAGGAAATAAAATTTTATGTAAACGACGGGATTAATAAATGAGAAAAACGTATTGCAGAAAAATAGAAACTGGAAAGTCTGCGTTTGAACTAGATCACGACATTAGTACATTGCGTGCCTTGATTACTAGTCTTCAAAAGCGAGTACACGTGATAGAGAAAGAGCTTAGCTTTGTGCCGGAAATCGGAGAAACATATTTTAAGGCTAAAAAAGATTTTGATGAGAAAGCAGAACCTAAAGATCCAAATGTATAAATTAAACCGAGGGAGGAGAAATAGTGCTATTGCTACAACGTTACAGAAGATGCGGTAACACAAAACCTTTTTTTACCATATTATTGTTATAATAATATTGTTAAATATATATATACATAATTACAGTGAATAGACAAATTGAAGGTCTTTTTCGGACAAGCTCTTACGTCCGGCGTGGGCTGAGGCTTTGATGGCGCGATCGAGAAGACACACAAGGTATTCTTCAATAACTATCTGAAAGAGTTTGAAAAATTCTTTGGTGAATCGCAGGGCAACGTTCAATTGTTGTTGGGTTGATTGACGCACATAGTATTGGAAGCGGTTTTGTTTGAAAACCAATCGGTCGCTCATTTCTTGATTGCGCTTGATTTCTTTCTGTACTACGGTTCCTGGACGGAAACGATGCGGTTTCTTTGGCAGATCAGTCGATGTTCCTTCCTCCTTGGGAGTCTGTTTCGGCTTTTTGGTTCTGGCCTTTGATTTTTTGATATCTCGTGCTGTATTTCCTCCAGCCATCAAAGGCGTACCTTCCGCTTCTAATGCACCCTGAAGATCTTCCAGGGTTACTGTTTTACGTCCTGTGTGTGTTGTGAACACCAATATCTTTCGTAGCAGTTCATCGATTCGATCACCGATAATTTCGCGGACTTTTCCGTACGTATCTTTTTCAATTCGTTGGGCAGATGCCCGATAGGCTAAGTTTCGAATTTGAACATCTTTAAATCCCTTGATAGGATCTTCCGTTACGGTAGTTTTCGCATCCGTTGTCTTTTTACGAGTTGCTGTCGTCATTTTAATTGTAATTAGCGTTTGTTTCCTTTAAAGGGAATTTAGACACTCTTAAAGTTTAAAAGAAAAAGTTCTTTAAAGGAAACACGCGCTAATTACAATTAAGAAGATGGCTACAAAAGCAAAAGCTAAAACTACAAAGCCAAAAACTGTGAGCGATCGCGGTAGTGGTGTATCTGCATCTAAAAACGTGGTTGATGGTCCAAAAAAGAAGAAAAACTACGATACATTTAAGAAATTTATTCAAGATCTTCTCAAGAAACAGCGTGGTGGGGGAATTAGTGGGGGTGCGCTGGATGTTACCGACAGGTACGTAAAGATTATTTTGGAAATGATCATCCGAAATGCGGATTTGCTCCTTGCGCGATCCAAAAAGAAGACATTGAGTGAGAAAGAAATCGAAAGTGCTGTGAGGTTGACCATTCCTCCACCCCATCGAAGTGAATTTTCCTCGGAACCCGGAAGTGAACCACCACGAAATTTGGCTGTGGAAGCCAATAAACGTGGTGCAGAAGCAGTGAGAAAATTTATGTCCGCTCAAAACAACAAAGTCAAGGGTCAAGGAAGATCAACCAAAAGCAAGAAAGCCGATCTCGTTTTCCCTGTATCCAGAGTCAAAGATCGCATTTCTGAATCCTCTTCCTCAGACGGTCTACGAGTGGGAGAGAAGTCCATCGTTTATCTAACGGCTGTTCTTCAATATCTCACCGAAGAATTGTTGCAGATGGCTGGAGAGATCGCCGATAGCAAAAAACATGTGAGAATCACTCCACGTGACCTAAAATTGGCTATTGAAAACGACGCATCGCTTGTAAAGCTCACAGAGAACGTTTACATTCCAGGCGGTGTTCGCGTTCGACCTAAGAAACGCTAAATTGTATTTATATATGTTTAAACATATATAGAATGTCTATATATAAAAAAATATGCATCTCATTTTGGACATGGATAAAACGTTGATATGGGGAACATCATGGGGGGATCCTATTGAACCACGTCCGTTCTTACAACCGTTTTTACGGTACTGTTTTCAGAATTTTGAGACGGTGAGTATATGGACTGCAGCGACCAGAGACTGGTTTGCAACGGCAAATGTCAGCGTTTTTTGCCCGATTCTTACAGCTCTCAATGCGGAGAGAGAATCGGAAGAGCCTTATTCTTTTTTCTTTGTATATACCAAGAAACATACCGATTTCAACCAAGTCAAAAATCTGGAAAAGGTGTGGACAAACGAAGAAATGCCGCATACACGGGAAAACACGTTGACCATTGATGATAAGCAATATTCGTATGAAAAGAACCCAGATCATGTTGTGTTGGTCGATCCATGGTGTGGACTTGAACACGAGAAAGAGGATGATGAGTTGGTGCATCTTATGGACTATTTGACACTTCTCCAAGAGAAACAATCCCAAGGTGACGATATTTTTAGTATGAACAAAACAGATTGGAAAACAAAGATGTGACGACAACAAAATGTTTTCTTATTCATCCTATCCACCACAAAATAAAGATGGACGATCTGCGAAATCTGTTGCCAAGTAAAGACTTTGTGCTGAAGTATCCTGTGCTGTATACTACCACCAAATCCGGAAAGAAAAGACTGTGGTCCTGTTGGTTGGACCCAGACCACAAAGCAGTCTTTCGGAGTACTGATGGTGAAGTGGGTGGGAAGCTTAAAGATCCTGCATCGCGTATTTTTAAGGGCAATACGAGGCGAACTCCTTCGGAACAAACCGAGGATTGGGCTCAAAAGAAATGGATTCAGAAATTGGACAAGGGCTACCAACCGGATCCAAAAGACGAGGAAGGGATGAATATTTATGAAAAGGTTATGGCTCAAAAGGCGCTCAACGGCGGTATGAACCGGGGCGTGAAGATGTGGGGAGAGACACACATCACTACTTCGACCACGGCAGGTGCTAAAGACCTTTCCCAACGACATTATCCGATGCTTGCCAAAAAATACAAGGATCATAATAAAATCCCTGCAAAAAAAGGTGGCGGTGAAGTGTATGGATTGACAACAGTGGGTAAGAAAATAACCTTTCCCTGTTTTGTACAAACAAAAGTCGACGGAGTACGTGCCTTGCCCAGACTCGACGGGGAACGAGTCATCCTTGAATCGAGAAATGGGAAGGATTACGTCCATTTGAACCATATTCGAGATGAAGTGAGGCGATGGTTGCGTCACAAGGGATGTGAGAATATCGTGTTGGATGGTGAGATGTATATCCATTCTCTTATCGACAAGGATCGAGAATGTAAAAGTGTGGAACGGTTCCAATTTCTTTCCAGAGCGTGTAAGATCACGCGAACCCTGCCACATCCGGATGAACACAAAGTCCAGTTCCATATTTTTGACCTTTGGGACGAAACCAAGACCTTTCGAGAACGATGGGCGTTTTTACAATCCCTTTTCGAGGGATACGATGGGGATATTTTGAAGTTGGTACCCACCTATGAAGTCTCCAACCACTCAGAAATTGAACACCATATGCGAGATTTTGTCGGGGAAACATCCAAAAGGGAAGGATATGAATACGAAGGATTGATGGTTCGGCAATCCGACAGTCTATATGTGACACGAAACGGTTATCATTGCTCGGATCTCCTCAAATACAAGCGTTTCGAGGACGAGGAATGGGAAATCTACGACGCGGAGCCTTGTGCCGGAAACCATGCCGGTGCAATCAAGTGGAAACTTAAGAAAGTAATTGACGGAAAAGAACGGAAAGTATGCGCCAAACAAGGAGGGGATCTTGACATTTCGAGACGCTTGATGACCGAGTTTAACGCGGACAGTTCCCGTTTTATCGGGGAATTGATCAATATCCGCTTTAACGATCGATCCAAAGACAAAATTCCACGCTTTCCAAGTGCAACGGCAATTCCCGAAGATAAATTTTAACAAAAAAATGAAGTTGTTTAACCGTACTATTTTGTATAAAATAGTAATAATCAATGTTACGATCACCACGTCTTCCGTCCCCCAGAAGCTGGTCCCCCAGAAAATGGAAAGGATTTAGGAAAAAACGAAAACCTCGCAAGGAACAATTGACGAAAGAGCATTCTGGAAGTTGTCGTGACATTCGGGGGGCTATGTGTAAAGAAGACGAACGCGCTAACTTTATTAGAACACGACCAAGTCTGTGGGATCTCTCCGTGATCCGCGACTACAAAATTGCTATCGAAACGAAATCCAAGTCGTCCCGGTTGACTAAACTCAACCTAAAACCAGAAGAAAAAATGACCACCCTTCTTTGTGCCTCTTCCGAGGATTGGTCCACTTCGAGCAGTGCATCTGATTTTATACCAGTGCAATTGGTTCCCAATCTTGTATCCCCCGAAGCACCCCTACGCACTTCTTCAGACTCAACGGTATTTTTGGATCAGGAAAAAGATCTACGGAAAAGTGACTATCAAGAAATCGCTTCATGGAAACTTCACACTTCTCGGAGTGGACATCTTACGTTGAGTGGGTTGGGCGACTCGGATCAAGTGCTTGTTAAAATTGAGTGCCCAAAATGTGCCGTTGATTGCCGTTCTTAAACTATATAAATAAATTTATTTATAATCTATAGGGTTAACTATAAAAAAACCGTCGTTATAGTTAAAAAATGTATGTGGAAAAAACTCTTCCCTTTTCCATTTTACTTTGTGAAACGTATGTTTCTGAAGAAAAATGGACAGAATTAGCAGACTTGTGTGAGACAACATGGAATAGTATCCCAAAAGAGCAAACGCACGATCTTGCACCTCTTTTAAAATACATGAAAATAGCCTATTCAAATCTTGGAAAGGGGATAGAAAGCTATTTTGAGAAATTGTTTACTTTACAGTATTCCGAAGAAGGATCTGTTAGTATCACAAAAGAGTGGTGGGTTGCCATGAAGAAAATTGATTTTTACAAAGAAAAGAACGAAGTGGATTCGTTTATACAATGTTGTGAACAGGCGTGGAGTCTCCGGAAAACATCGGAACCCATGATAGAATTGTCAGGTCATTATCTCAAGGTGAACAACCACGCTAAGGCCTACGAATGCGCAAAAAGAGCAAAAGACGCCGGGGTTGCCCATCCAGAAATTGATCGTGTGATGATGATTGTGGCGTATTATGTGGGGAAAATGGAGGATGGACTAGAGGCGTGTGATGCGTTGATGTTGGACAGAACCCATTCGCAGACGTATAAAACGCAAGGACTTACCAATTTATTTTGGTATGCGCAGCCTCTTCCAATACTACAAAAAGTGGATATTGGCAAACTTACCCACATTCCAACCATTCCGGGATACCCCGAACAAGCCTACAACCCACTCAATCCAGCTATCCTACCTTACAATGACGGTTATTATGTAAATTGTAGATTGGTAAACTATTATCAGGACACCGTGACTGGCGTGTACACGATTTATGACAAAAACAACGTCATTCAGACGCGAAATATGCTGTTGACGTTGGATGCAGACTTCAACGTCAAATCCCAGCGAGAAATTGTGGACAGGAACGTACGTTTACAGAGATACCCCGCATTTGCCAAAGGATTAGAGGATATGCGGTTGGTGTGGTGTGACGACGGGGAGAAAGATACTATATTGTTCAGTGCGACTTCGTTGGAGGGATCGCCTCAATCATCCCCCACCATCGCGATGGGAATTCTCGATCATCAGCAAGAGGAAGTATGTCCTGTTGAACAGTATGTATGTATGAAAAAACCCATACCGGGACGGCAAGAGAAAAATTGGATCCCTTTTGTCCTTTGTGACGAACACGGAGTAGACATTGTTTCAATTTATTGTTTTGACCCGTTCACAGTTTTACGGTGCGATATCCACACAGGAGATATCGATCTACTCGCAAAAACACCTCAAAAGGTAGATTTATCGAATCTGAGAGGATCCAGTGGGGTGATCCCTTATGGAGCCGGGTATCTCACGGTAACCCATCAAATCACGGTGTTCAACAACCGTAGGTACTATTTTCACCGATTTTTGTATTTTGTGATCGAAGACGGGGAGTACACCGTGAAACAGCTCACGCATCCATTTTATTTTGTTGAAAAAGATGTGGAGTTTTGTAGTGGATTGTGTACTACGGAAAACGGAACTTCCTTCCTTCTCACGGTGGGCGTCAAAGACCGGGAAGCCTATTTATTCGAAGTAGATGTGAATGTTGTAGAAACGGCTCTTTTTGACATTTGAAAGGTTCCACTTTCTCTCGCGTTTGTAAAAATGGATGGGAACAGGATTACCTTTCTTGTAACAGCCCCGGTTCAACAGAGGTGTCCACCTTTTCCAAATTCTTCTGGATTTCCGACGTTGGTCGCTCAAGAACGAGTGGGAGGACCGAATTTTAACTGCACGTACAATGTGGAGTTGTTTGATTGGGAGAAAAACGTGAACGCGTTGATTGCACAGTTTGTTCCTGATGCCAGTGACGGAAACATAGCTACTGAAAACCAAAACTGTGCCGGCGGACAAACGTCTGAGGAATGTAAAGAGTGGGACAAGATCAACCACAAACTCCTTAAAAGTTATTGTCAACGGATTTCGTATTTTCCTCGTGGAGCCAATCCAAAAGGAGAATGCCCTCTCTACCAGTTAAACCCTTTCAATCCTGATCTTCCTCAATCCAAGGGATGCAATAAAATGACGAACCAGAAAAGTGTGTGTTCGAAGTGGTACGACGCCTCTACTCAAACTGGAATACTCCAGTACGTAACCATTGTCAATGACGCGATCGGAAACTATTGTCCCAACGTGACCACGCCGGATTGTGCGTGTCAAGAGGTCCAGAAAAGTATCGTTTTTAAGGAAGTATCAGGCGTCGCTGGAGATACCCGATGTTGGTGGAGACCGTGTCAACTCAGTTCGCAAGGTAGATATCTCATCCAAAGCAAAGGACTTCCCAAATGTGATGAAAACGTGTGTATCAATATAAACAACGTTTTCCTGGATAATAGTGTGATTGGTGGAGATGTCATCAACGAAGAATTGAATGCGTGTGGTGGTGGTGTTCCTCCTCCACCATGGTATGAGCAGTGGTGGTTCTGGATCATTGTTCTCGCGATCGTCATCATTTTGTTTGCGACCTTGATCTATTTCGGCGCCCAAACCTAAAAACTGATAAATAAATCCATCTTAAAAGGTAAAAATGGATTTTACACACCAACGAAGTGAGGAAACAAGTAGTTCGGAAAATGAATGGGAGGACTGGGGAAGCGATGTAGACTCAGAGGAAGATCTGTTTTTTCCGGAAGACGCGTTGATTGAACCACGACGTGTCCCCAAACGCATGGTTGACCGCCTCGAACGCCTTGTCTCTCATAACGAACTCGTGGATATGAAAGAACAATTGGAATATTTTCAACATCAACAAAGTGCGGAAATAAACTTTATGTCTCAAGCGATTGCGCAGGTAATGGAACGTGAAAAAATGCGCGAAAAGTGGATTCAACGGATTTCTACCTTTGAGGTGCGCGTTCCTAGACCTGTTGTGAGGTGCATGTTAAAACATATTATTCTTCAAAACAACCCCAAAACAATCAATCGGGCCCGTTGTATCAACCGCCATTTCAAATGCGAGATTGAATCGGAGCCGTATGTGGAAGCGATCCGTTCACAAAATAAGATTCGTGCCTTTCAGAATGTGTTGCAAGAATTCGATCTCTATTTCGGAGAAACAGTGTATGTAACGTACATAACCGGGGTAGGGGTTATTGTTGATCCGGATAAAGTCGAATCGTACAAGGAATGGCTCTTAAAGAACCCTGCAAGACTTTCCAGCGTATTTCATAGATATACCATGTTCAATGTAAAAATGGGGTTGAAAGGGTTTCGCAAATATTGCTTGGATCAATATGAAATGGTTTGTAAACGCTTCAAAACACAAATTGAAACGTTATGAAAAAATAATATCTCTTTGTAAACGATGAGTAGTTTAGGATTTTGGACAACAGAAGAAGTACCTTTGGCAAAAAAAGCACAAAATGCGATGCATGTGTTTGAGGAACGGAAAGCGCGGTATATGAAAAAATGGGTGGTGCAAGGTATTGCTTTTGCACGGACGGAGATTCTACTCGAAGCGTTGTTGGGCGAAGATCATCTCAACTTCTATTTGGAGGAGCATCTCTACAATTTGGATCCGTTGATCGCTCGACTTGACTCCAAAGAGAAAACGTACGAACTCACAGGACCCGACAAAGACTATTTGATGTCGGAAATCAAAAACCACTACGCCGATG
>SDBV01000246.1_pt1 | contig 74977 bp, 62 predicted proteins | sample 2277081 | NCBI WGS metagenome assembly SDBV01 (sample SAMN10402039, study PRJNA504765) | marine sediment metagenome | isolation source: marine sediment core GS10_PC15, 223 cmbsf | place: Arctic Ocean: Southern Knipovich Ridge | collected 2010
CGCCAGCCAGCGGGCATATCCCATTCTATTTTAGCGGCCAGCGGGATGTTGAAAAACGTTGGAAACTCCAGTTTGACAGTACCCTCAAGCTTGCCACCCGCCACTTCCAGCGGTTCGCTTTGGTAGATGCTCTCGACAATCTGCCGCCTGAGCATCTCGGCACTAAAGGAAGCGAACTCCGTGGCTTCCGGCTGCCGGTCCCGCTCAACAGTGAACGAATCCGTAACCACACCGGACGAGTCCAAAGCTCGGCAAACCAAACGTTCCACTGAGAAATCCACTGTGACAAAGCCACACTGTTCTCGAGCCTGATTGGTATAATCCTGGTGGTCAAGATTCTTGGTCTCTCCCCCGCCACTGCCGACAATGACGTAGGGAAGGCTGCGCCTGCGTTCGGGAGAGATAAACGTACCGATTTCCACCGAGCGAAAATAGTTGTGCTCATGGCCGTGGAAGGCGATGTCAACACCCAGGGCTTCCAATAACTGGTGCCAGAGCCAGCGCTGGGGAGCAGTCGGACGGGAGTTTCGCGAACTGAACAGCGGATGGTGAAACGCAGCGATTTTCCAGCGCGCATCTTCGTGCTCACCCAAATCTCCTACCAGCCAGCGCGCCTGTTCGCTGTTTTCGTCCCATCCGGCATACCGGGAGTCCGAATTCAACAAGGTAATATGCGCCTCTCCCAGGTCGAGACCGTACCAGGCGTGGCCGCTACCGGTTGTATCCAGACCAAAGTAACGATAGAACAAATCGGCATCATGCTCGTGATTGCCGATTACAGGAATGAACGGCACGTTCCGCCCCAGGGGCGCCGCTGGCTCAAAAAACTCCCTGATCCACAGTTCGTGGTCCCTGCCATCGTTGGTGAAATCCCCCAAATGCATTACCACATCCGGAGCGGATTCCATAATCCGGCGGACCACGGCCGCATGTACCTGCGGACGGCCCTGAGTATCACCATAGATAGCCATTCGCCAGCGCGCGTCAGGTCCTGACGGGAGAGTGGCAACACCCGCAGAGTCGATCCACACGCCGTCATAACCCAGTTTATAGGCGTAGCTGGTGGCCGGTTCCAGTCCGGTCATTGTCAGGCGATGAATCTTTCCGCCGGTCTGCTCGCTTACACTGTGGTTCAATTCTCCTGGCCTGCCCCAGACCAAGCTGCCTGCGGATGGACGAGCGGTTTCCCAGATCACCGTAATCTCGTTCTCGCCGCTTTGTTGCAGGAACGGCCCCATTACTAATAATGGCTCCCGCTCCGAGCTGTCCGGACAGCCCGGTACAAGCAGCAAGACGAGAATCAGGTTAACCACTGGGAGCAATATTTTCATTCGCCCCTCGGTTAGCAGATATGAGCGATAAGGAGAATCAAAAATATTCGAGCCGTATTCGATAAACACCTTGGTGAATGAGAAAATGATGGTGGTTTGTTAAATCAACCGATATTCTCCATTTCAAAATTGAAACTGCCAAATATGGTTTTTTTCGATTCTGAGCGAAATCTTTCGTCCTTTTCAGCTTGAAGCGAGAGATTTCCATCATCTCTACGATATAATATTCGTTCTCATTAGGAGTATCAAGGATTGACCTGCACTCCGGCAATTCGTCCAGTTGATATCAGAGAAATCAAGCCGCCAACACCTGAATCAGCTCTACCATTTCCTCCAACATCTCCGCCACACTCAAACCGAATACAATGCCCTGCCGTTTCAGAGGTTACGCCAGTGCCGGAGCGTGAGAGAGCGCGAGAGGCGCAACGTGCGGTTGAAATGACGGTGTTTTAACAGTACGGTTAATTGCGTAAGTTCCGGAAAAATAACACCTTACAGTATACTTCCGACCCTGCTTATACCTTACATTTAAAACAGTCGAAACGGACGACTAAACTCGGTGTAACGAAGTGGTAAGTGTACTGTAGATAGTGAGCTTATGAGAGTGGAAGGCGAGCCGCGAATGGACACGAAAACGTGGCCTTTATTTATTGGGTTTCACCAGCTCACGCGCGAGTCGGTTGGCTCCTGCGATCTGTATTCCAAAACTTCACCATTTTATACTCCTTTTTCTCAAGTATTCTTGCGACTCCCTATTACCCAATCGCGCAGCACTTTTGAAATCAAAAATTGCGGCCTGTCTTTTGCCCAGCTTATCGTATGCAAAACCTCTGTTTTTGTATGCATCTGCATTATTCATATTCAACTTAAGTGCTTCAGTTAAGTCTTTAATCGCAAGTTCGTATTTTTCAAGTATGCAATACGTTGCTCCCCTGTTGAAATAAGCTTCTTCATCTATTCCTTTTTCCGGTCCTAATTTGATAGCCTTAGTTAAATCACGAATCGCAGCATCGTAATTACCAATATTTAAATAAACAACGCCTCGAATGCAATAAGACTCGTTCAAACTTGGATCAAGCTCTATGGCCTTGGTGCAATCTTGAATTGCGTTTTCATAATTACCCAATCCGTAGTAAATCGTTCCTCGTCCTGTATAGGCATGTGCATAGGTTGGATCAATTATTATTGCCTTAGAATATGTAGCAAGCGCCTCGTTGTATTGGCCATAAGTTGTCATCCTCACTGCTTGTTCAACTAATTTAATAGCTTGTTCCTTTGGCGAACCATGAACATTGGTTCCTGTCAGAAACACAATGCATAAAGACATAATCACGCAACTACTTACACAATAGATTTTCTTAAACATATGACACCTCGTGTATAATGACGTTAATGGAAAATTTGTATATTACCTTCTGGTGTATGGCTTAACGATTAACTGCGCTCTCAAAAATGTGAGTATCAAACAAATCCAAAACGGAGAGAGTATCCATTTCCATTCCCATTCCACTGTACCTAATAGTTTTAAAACAACAAATGTTATGGTAAGAAATATTCCCACCGTGAATAGAAATCTATCTAATGCTCCTGTCGCGTTTATTAATCCGTCACCCATATCAACCTTCCTTATGTGGTTTCTGTTGCAAATAGCCTGCGGAGGAGGTGAAGCGACTAGAGGTGGTTTGTATTTTTCAAAATAATTACTGGTATCACCGGCTTTAAGACTGCTGTTACAGACGTTGCAGTATTCTGCTGTCTCAGGAATCTTCTCCGCACAATATGGACATTTTTTATATTGAACAGACGTTTTCCTGTTTGGCGAAACAGATTCTGCTCGTGCGTCTTTTGCGATTAGCCCAGCTTTATCTTGAAATACTTTTAGATATGAAGCGGAAAGCCGTACTTGGCCTGTACTTGATGCTTCCCAAACAATAGTATCAGGAGGTAGTTGTTTTTCCTTAAGCTTTTTAACAAGTATAGATTCGGTAATTGGTCCCCAATCTTTTCCAGCACTATTATAGTACCACTGCTTTTCAGCAGCACTCCGCTGAGGGGGGCTGCCTGATCGACGGAGTGGGTTCTGCGGTATGCTTGTCGCTAGTGGCTTTACTTCTGTCCTGGAAACAACTTTCTCGGCAGTGTAGATGCTTAACTGCTGGAACGCATCGTTAAGTTCATCCACCCTTTTCGCGGCCTTTTGCTGTAAGCGGGGATCATTGGCAAAGTGGTCGGGCTGCCAAACCTTGATCAGGTCCTTGAAGGCTTGCTTAATCTCTTCCAAAGATGCGCCTTCTTTGATCTCAAGTAAATCGTAATACCGCTTTATTTTATCGTCCATTTTAGAATCCGATCACCTAATCCTGAGAGCTGCTTGGCCGTAAGCTGGTTGTGTGGTGCGGTTACATTTGCTTCATCTTAAGCCGAAGATCGTTATATGGGACAATGAAGAACCAAGTCTATCCGGTATATTGAGAATAAGGTCTGTAAAACGATTTTACTAACACTTCCAGAAAAGGTCAATCTAAATTGGGATAGATACGAATATTATCATGTGATATTTAGGAGATGAAAGATGACCGCCAAACGTGAAACCAAGACTTGGAGCGAACCCTACAATAAGCTCCCTGAACGGCTACAGGGGAAGGTTTCCGAGTGGCTGTTGTATACGATCTCTGACATTGCAGAATATGGTGGTGATGAGGGAAGTTCTGTTGTTAAGGATGGAAATTATAGACGTGCCTTGCCTGATGAGGAAACAACAAGGAAGCTGCTTGAATTCATTCTGATCAACAAAGAAAAGTTGGGAAAAAGGGGCAGGCTATTCAATTTGAAGCGTAGGAAGATTACTTCCATTGATCATTTCTGGGTTAAATGGGGAACTTCAGCTGCAATATTCCACTGGTTGCTTGGTGAGGATGAAAAGGCTTATTACACTATTGTCAACGCGTTTGACGCCGCTAAAAAGATGATACCACCTAATGAAAGAAGGTCAAAAGGCAAGAAGATTGAACGCCAAAAGGCCAATGTTGTTGCTATCCAGTTACCACTTGCTATGTCCATCATTGGTAGAAATAAAGAAGCGTTGCAACTCGCTTTCGATTTGCACAAACCAATTTATGATTATGAGGATACTAACGATCTATTGTGGAAATTTGGAGATGAAGACATTCCTAGCATTAATCGAGTTTTTCACGCTGGCGATATCATAAACTTAACAGACGATGGATTAGCAAATATTGTTTTTGGGGATAAGGGCGTAATTGAGACATTCCGTGATGCGTATAAATATGCCTCCTTTGTTCGTCAAAAACTCTCGGAAGGAAGAAACAGACCGGGTATCCTGATAACTGGAGAAACTGGTACTGGAAAAGAATCATTAGCCAAGTTTGTGGCGAATACCCTCAGTCCGGATAAAGGATTTTATCCGCTTAACTGCAAAGGCTATCGTCCTGAAGTTCTGCAAGCGGAATTATTCGGTGTTGAAAAAGGATTTTTTACTGGTGTGGACCCACGAGAAGGACTGCTAAAACAAGCAAACGGCGGAACCATTTTTCTAGATGAGATTGATGGTTTAAGCGCTGAAACACAAGGATTATTGTTGAGGGTTTTACAGGAGAGAAGGGTTAGAAAGGTCGGAGCTATTGATGAGAATGATGCGGACTTTCACCTAATATGCGCTAGTAACAAACTGGATTTGCTTGGAAACGAAGAGGGATTAAGTCCTGACTTCTACTCAAGGATCGCACAATTGAAGCTACATATCCCTCCCCTTAGAAATAGACCGTTAGACATTGTTGGAATCGCGAGAAAATATGTGGCCAGATTAATTACTGATACGGATATCGATATTCCCTACGATGAATGGACGCAACACGAGCTTGATTCAATTGTCCAGGCATTTGCCGGAATGGAGAACATTGTCGAGCAGGTTACGGGAACAAAGGTCGAAGTATTTGGGGAAAATATAGTCAGAAGAAGAATTGTGCAAAGCAAAGCAAACGCCTTTGTAAAGAATGCGGAGGAAGTTCTCACTAATAGCAATTGGCCTCGTAATGTACGTCAAGTGGAGAGTTATTTGTTGCAGATGTATATTGCTACCGGGGGAAAGAATCCTACCAAAGAATTCGCAAAACAACAACTTGTTAATGAGGGTATTGATATACTCACAGAGTCGGATCAAGCCGTTAATCATCCTTACATGGGGTGGTCTCTGGAGCAGGTCGAGAAACAACACATTAAAGAAACATTGAATACTGCAGATTCAAAGCAGGATGCCGCAGTCCAACTTGGAATATCAAGAGATACCCTGAGGAGAAAACGCAAGAAGTATGACTTAGAATAAGCCACGCGCCTTATTGCAAGCGCTTAATATAGGTCTTATAGTTGCATTCATCGAAGAAGGCGATTCGTATCTCATTGCATATCAGTGAGTTGCGGGTCGTCTTTTTTGTGGCACGGGCTATGCTTTCTTTTATGCCATGCTTAAATAAAGAGCAAAAGTCGCAAGAAAATCATAACACCCAATTGCACAGGAGGTATTGAGCATGGCCGAAAGTCCAAAGCATGAACAGAGAAGTAGCATACCGAAGGAATTGCGTTCTCGCTCTCAGTGGATTGTTTGGAAGGCCGAAAGGTCAAGGAAAGGAAAAGATAAGAAAGTCCTTTATTGCCCAAAGACGAACCGGAGGGCGAGTGTCTCTAAACCGACCACATGGGGAACCTTTGATTCGGCTCAAGCTGCTTTGGCTAATGGGTGCGGCTATGATGGTGTGGGTTTCGTATTCGCTCTTGGAGATGGTCTTGTAGGAATCGACATTGACGACTGCATTGATAGTGACGGAAAGATGAAGCCATGGGCGCAGGAGATCATCGACCTGCTTGACTCGTACACTGAGCTATCGCCGTCTGCAACAGGCGTACATGTCTTTCTGAAGGCCGTTAAGCCGGGTGATCTGTGTAAGAAAAAGTATGGCGATGGAGAAATAGAAATTTATTCACATAAAAGATTTTTCACAGTGGGGGGAGATTCGTTCCATACTCCTCCGAAACCGATTGCCGAGCGCCAGGCTCAACTTGATCAGCTGTACGAGATCGTCTTTGGGAGTAATGGGCAACCAGAGTCCGTTCCAACTGAGAAGTCTTCGCACTTACCCTGCAAGAACGAGAACCTGTCTGATGACCAGATCGTTGAGATGGCTTCAGGAGCACAGAACGGAGATAAGTTCAAGCGGCTCTGGGAGGGCAACAACACACTGTGGGAAGGTTCCGAGAGGTTGTACCCGTCTCAGTCAGAAGCCGATCTCGCTCTTTGCGACATGCTGGCTTTTTATGTGGGCGGTGATTCTGAGCGAATCGACAATCTTTTCAGGCAGTCCGGGCTCATACGCGATAAGTGGGATCGTAGTGTTGGGCAGGGGGAAACCCACGGTGAACGTTGTATGCGCTTAGCGATTGAGTCAGTAGTGCGGAACACAGGTGAGCAGCAGGTCGAACCATCCTCCGTGCAATCAAACAAGCCCCCCGAGCTTCCTAATCTTACACGTGCCGATATAATGCTTCCTGCTCCTGAATTCGTTGCTACGGATTTTCCAGAAAGAGAGATCATCCTTAATCCTTGGTTACTTGAGCAGTCGATGACAATGATCGCAGGATGGAGAGGAATAGGGAAATCATGGGCGGTTATGTCTCTTCTGGGGGCTGTTGCGAAGGGAAAGTCTTTCGGGCCTTGGAAGGTTAAAAAAACGGTACCGTGTGCCTACCTTGATGGTGAGATGGCCCAGCAGGAAACATTGGAGCGGATACAGGCGCTGGGACTTAAAGAGGAAGACCTGTTTTTCATCTACAGTGATGCTCACGCCAATTTTAAAGGATTACCGAGAACCAACTTGCTTGATGCGGAATGTAGGGCTGAGCTGAAGCAAATATTGCTGGCGAAGGAGATCAAGCTATGGGCTATCGACAATCTGGGTGCCCTGATGCCGGGTGCAGATGAAAACGTTAAACAGGATTGGGATCCGGTGAATTCTTGGCTGTTAGAATTACGGTTCGCTGGAATATCAACAATCGTACTCCATCATGTAGGCAAGGGGAATACTCAGCGAGGAACATCAGCTCATGAGGACAATCTCGATATAAGCCTGCTGCTGAAAGCTCCCCCAGGATACAAACCCGAAGATGGTGCCCGCTTTATCGCTCACTTCGACAAGAAAAGAGTACACACAGACGATCCGCAGTTGGTTAGCGATGTTGAATTCCAATTGAAGAAGCTACCTTCCGGGCGGGTTGAATGGGCCTGGCATTATGTCGAGGGCCAGAAGAAAGTGGAGATAATCCGAATGCTGGACGAGGACAATCTGAATCAAACGGAGATCGCCGAGGTCGTGGGGGTGAACAAGTCCTACGTTACGAAAATCAAGGGAGAGGCTATCAGAGAGGGCCTGTTGACTAAAGAATGCACTCTGACGGAGAAGGGTTGCGCGTATGTCAACTAGCAGTGAAATGGGCCGAAAACCGGTAAACTTTTCAGGTAAACTCATGGTGGTAAACCAGACGGTAAACTTTTGGTAAACCGCAGTAAACTTATCGCGGGAAAGCCTTGTTATCAGTGGATATGGCGAAACTCCCTCTGGTAAACTCTCGCGGGTAGTTTACCAGTTCCCCCCCCTATGGGGGGAACAGTAAACCCGCGCACCGGAGAAATTGTGGTTTATTGGAGAGTGATGGTTTTCAATCGGTGGCAGAAGGGCTCCCCCTGTGAACATAGTTGTGAAGAAGGGATGTAGAGAATGATCAGGCAGAAGATTGAATCACCATCGAAGAGTGTTCGTAAGTATTGCCTCTGGTGTTGCACTTATCAGCCCAAAGAAGTTCGGCTGTGCACGGCTAACTTGAGTGACCCAGTTTGTCCTTTGTGGCCGATCCGATTCGGCAGGAAGGCTCAGGGTGTGAGTACACTCAAGGCGATCCGAGCATGGTGCCTCGATTGTTCGGCTTACAACAGGGCGGAAGTAAAGAGATGCCAACTGAATGACTGCTCACTTTATCCATACCGAATGGGCAAGAATCCCAATTTAAGCGGGAAGCGACAAGCACCAGAGGCATTGCTGAATTATAACCGCGCACGACGTGAAGGCACACAACACGTAGCTATTTCTGAACAAACGCCCCTTAGCCGATAGCTGGGTATAGGTGAAGCAGGGATCGTAATTAAATAGGCGGTTTTTACTTCGACCAAGACCTGCTACGAGGAATAGAATTATTAGAGGTTTAGAGTCAATAAAATGAGCAATGAACTGTCAAAAAAACGCATCCTGAACGTCTCCGAAGCTGCCCGTTACAGCGGGTACAGCCGGGGATGGATAGAGAGTTGGCTCCGGGATGGACTACTGCCCTATGAATCTCCACCTAGCCAGGGCGAGGGGAAGCAGAGGCGGAAGTTTATCCGGCGGGCCGATCTGGATGCGTTTCTTGATTCGCACTACGGGCGAGAGAAGCCCCTCAAGGCAAAAGGTGTATGTCAATACACTCCGGGTAGGGTAACGCTGCTGCCACGTGCTCAGGTTGACCGGAGAGGTTCCGGGCACTATAGTTGATGTGCGGCAGCCATGCGTTGCTTCCCGGAATGGAGGTAACTATGGCAACGATTAAACCTGTGCAGGTCGCTAAGACCAAGTACGGCACTTACTCTCTTCACTTCACAAGTCCCGATGGCCGCAGAAGGAGGCTATCGGTAGGGTCAAATGAACAGCAAGCCCAGAGGACAGCGATTAAGTTCGCGGACTGGCTGCTGGACGGTAAAGACCCTGAGTGCGAAATGGAACGCGCCAAGAAGGAAGAAAGCGCCAAGTCGATTACTCTGAAAGAGTTTTATCCTCGATTTATGGAGGAATACGGAAAGCGGCAGAGTGAGGGCCAACAAGCCAATTATTCGGCAATGTTTAGGAATTTATGCCGTTGTCCAGAATTGGCCGAGTGTCCGATAGGCAGGCTCAAAAAAGGCATGGTAAAAGAGTATTTGAATCTGAGACGAGATAATGACGGAGTTGCAGCAAGCACAGCTAACCATGACCTTAATTTTATAAATAGCATGCTTAATAGGGCGGTCGAATCGGAAATTTTGGATAGAAACCCTATAGCTGGCTTGAAAAGGTTCAAGACTCCTGATAAGCGAGATGTGGTATTGACACCCGATCAAGGGACAGCGCTTTTCAATGAGTTACCACCCCGGTTAGTTGATGTCTGCGAGTTTGCTGTTTATACCGGTTTCAGACTAAGCAATATTCTCGGCTTGAGAATTGAAAAAATCAGGTTACATGACCTGACAGAAACCGGGGAAGTGGATATGGTAATCAAGGGTGGCAGGCTTGAGACTTTCGCTTTATCGGCTCCGGCACTAAAAGTTTTAAAGAGGCGTATCGGGGATCGGCAAGAGGGATTTGTATTTGTGAATCCCAAAACTGGCCAGAACTATAGAAGGTCCGGGATAAACGCTTTCTATCGCACGGTTAGAAAACTTGGGCTAACCGCTAAAGACGGTTCGCCGCTCAGATTTCACGATTTACGGCATGTGTTCGCCACAAGAGTAACCGACTTAGGCGTTAGCTTAGATCAACTCCGGCTATTACTTGGTCACAGAGATCGCAGTACCACAGACCGGTATGTAACCTATGACCGCCGGGCAGTTGGAGAGCAGTTAAGCGCTTTACAGCCGTTAGGGAAATGAAAAGCCCCGGCTGAATAACCGGGGCCTATCAAAACCTGCGGCTGGCAAGAATTGGCAAGGTCGACTCAAAACAGATCAGCCCACCATACAGTCACTTCTCGCAAGACCGCTTCGTATATGGAGCGGGCGATGGGACTCGAACCCACGACGTCCAGCTTGGGAAGCTGACATTCTACCATTGAATTACGCCCGCATATTTTGCCAACAAAACTGTAGATGAAAATACCTTTTGAGGTATGATTTGTCAATAAGCAGCCAGCAGCAGAGGGGTGCGATATCATAAATTCAAGCAGAACGTCGCATGGAATGCAATTGCAGTTTGGACTGGGGAGTGCCAAGAGGAGTATTGGGCAGGACGAAAAATTTGCGTCCGCTGTCACGTCCGCTGGCTACCATCAGCTTGTCGAACAGCCAGAGCGCAAGCAGGGCGCTCAGAACCACAACCAGGCTGGTAAGAATCAATGTTTTCTTCAGCAGCAAGCTGACTCGCCTCCAATAAATATTGTAAACAACATACCCTGACTATATCGGCAAAATACGCCAAATGCTTTAATAAGGTTCTAATTGGCAGTAAGTTATCTCGGATCAAGCAGCGCTGTAATTTCCTCCGTCCGGTTGTCCGCCGCGCCCGGACTTGTCCCCGATCTCAAAGCTGTTATCTTTGCATTGTGTCTTGATAATTAATGATAACAAGCGAAAGGAATTGCATTGATGAGCGTTGACGATAACAGTATCCGGCAATGGAACGAATTGCGGCCTGTAAGTTTCGAAACAGGAGTGTCGATTCACGCGGAGGGTTCATGCATGGCCGTGATGGGGGCAACCAGAGTGCTCTGCACCGCCACTGTGGAGGAAACTGTCCCATCCTTTCTTGAAGGGCGGGGACAGGGCTGGGTGACAGCCGAGTACGGTATGCTGCCACGCAGCACAAATACCCGTCAGCGGCGCGAGAGAAGCCGTTCCGGGGCGGGGGGGCGTGTGCTTGAGATCAGCCGCCTGGTGGGACGCTGCCTTCGCATGGCCGTGGATATGGCCGCCCTGGGCGAGCGGACTGTAACTCTGGACTGCGATGTGATCCAGGCCGATGGTGGTACGCGCTGTTGCGCGATCAACGGGGCGATGGTGGCGCTGTATATCGCGATGGAAAAGTTGGTGAGCGAGGGTAAACTGGCTGCAAATCCCTGCACCAATCTGGTGGGGGCTGTCAGTGTGGGGCAGGTTGACGGCAGGCCGGTGCTCGACCTGGACTACCCGCTCGACAGCAACGCCGATGCCGATGTTAACGTGGTTATGACCGCTGATGGCTCTCTGGTTGAAGTCCAGGGCACCGCTGAGAAAACTCCCGTCAGCCGCCAGGCGCTCGACAGTCTGCTGGACCTTGCCGCCGGGGGAATCTCCCGGCTGATTGAGCTTCAGAAAGAGGTGCTCGGTATTGACAGATAACAAACTGCTGCTGGCCACAACCAATGCGGGTAAAATAGCGGAACTGAGCCGGTTGCTCGACGGGCGGGGAATCGAGGTGCTGGGGCTGGGAGATATCCCCGAAGGCAACCTTGTTCCTCCGGACGAGGACGGCAAAAATTATTGCGAGAATGCGATAATAAAGGCCTCCTGCTGGCAGGAGCGCACGGGCCTGCCCACACTTTCCGATGACAGCGGGCTGGCGGTTGACTGCCTTGACGGTGCGCCGGGAATCTATTCCTCGCGTTTTGCCGGGGCCGGCGCCACTGACAGGCGCAATAATGAACTGCTGCTGGCCAGGCTGGAAAATGTGCCGCGGGCACGCCGCACGGCTACCTTCCATTGCTGCATTGCTCTGTGCCGCCCCGGAATCCCCGCGCTTACGTTCCAGGGCCGGGCCGGCGGTATAATCCTTACAGAACCCGCCGGCGATGGCGGTTTTGGTTATGACCCTCTGTTTTACTACCCTCCTCTGGATAAATCATTCGCGCAATTGGAACCGGCACAAAAGAATAGCGTAAGCCATCGTGCAGTGGCCTTGAATAAGTTCCTGCGCTGGCTGGAAAACAACAGGCTAAACGGCTAAGACTCGAAAATTATTGCTTAGGATATTGACAAACAATCTTGCACGAGTTATATTGTCTACTAATACAATCGAGATAATGATATATCAGCAGCTTACCATCTCGTGATTATCCGTTGAGTTTTAATGCAGTTAACGGGCTTACGCTAATAACAGCATGTGGGAATTGGTGGTTTAAGATATACTGGCAATGTGCATTCAGAGGGGAGGCTGACCATGGGCAGAATCTATGATGACATAACGCAGACTATCGGCGGAACTCCGCTTGTAAGGCTTAATCGTCTGACAGAGGGTGTAGATGCCGTGATCGCGGCCAAACTGGAGTATTTCAACCCGCTCGGTTCGGTAAAGGACCGGATCGGGGTTAACATGGTGGATGCGGCCGAGAAGGCCGGTAAGCTTAAAAAGGGTTCGGTAATAATCGAACCCACCAGCGGCAACACCGGGATCTCCCTGGGGTTCGTAGCCGCGGCCAGAGGCTACCGGCTGATCCTGACCATGCCCGATACGATGACCATGGAGCGGCGCAGCATTCTAAAGGCGCTGGGCGCCGAGCTGGTGCTTACGCCCGGAGATCAGGGGATGAAGGGGGCGGTGGAAAAAGCCGAGGAACTGGCTGCGGATACTCCCAACTCTTTCGTGCCCCAGCAGTTCAAGAACCTGGCCAACCCGGAGATTCATCGCCGCACCACCGCCGAGGAAATCTGGGACGACACGGACGGCAAGGTTGATATTCTGGTATCCGGGGTGGGTACCGGCGGAACAATCACTGGTGTGAGCGAAGTGCTCAGGGAGAGGAGACCCGGATTCAAAGCCTACGCCGTGGAGCCTACCGAGAGCGCTATCCTATCGGGTGAGGACCCCGGGCCGCACAAAATCCAGGGAATCGGCGCCGGGTTCAAGCCCGATATTCTCAACATGGGTGTGGTCGATGGGATCATAAAAGTGAGCACGGAGCAGTCGATAGAAATAGCGCGACGTCTGGCCCGCGAGGAAGGGCTGTTTGCCGGGGTTTCCAGCGGGGCGGCGGTTCACGCGGCTCTTCAGGTGGCCGGGCGGGCGGAGAACAAGGGCAAGTTGATTGTGGTCATTCTGCCCAGCACGGGAGAGCGCTACTTAAGCCATCCGCTCTACGCGGATATCTAGGATTCAGATGGAGTTTGACCAGCAGCAGATTGAACGATACAGCCGCAATATCGTCCTGGCCGAGCTTGGAGTGGAGGGCCAGCGTCGCTTGCGTGGTTCTGGTGTACTGGTTGTGGGGACCGGCGGACTGGGTTCGCCGGTCTCTCTGTATCTGGCAGCCGCCGGGGTGGGCCGTCTGGGACTGGTTGACCCGGACGATGTGGAACTGAGCAACCTTCAGCGCCAGGTACTGCACTCCACGCTCTCGCTGGGTGTGCCCAAAGCGGAGTCGGGAGCGGCCAGGGTGAAAGAACTCAACCCGGACGTGGAAGTGGAAGCCGTGCGCGACGCTCTGCATGCGGCCAACGCGCTGGAGTTGATCGGCCGCTATGATTTTGTCGCTGACTGCACGGATAATTTCGGGGCCAAGTACCTGATCAACGATGCCTGCGTGCTAGCAGGCAAGCCGTATTCCCACGCGGGTGTGTTGGGATTCGGCGGGCAGACGTTTACCTGGGAGCCTCCGGCGGGGAAGTCCCCCTGCCTGCGCTGCATCCTGCCGGAGCAGCCTCTGGCCGATGAAACACCCAATTGCGCGGGCAGCGGTGTGCTTGGAGCGGCTGTAGGAGTGTTGGGCAGTATCCAGGCAGCCGAGGCAATCAAGTGCCTGGCGGGGATCGGGGAGCGGCTGGCCGGCAGGGTTTTATCGTTCGACAGCCTTAAAATGAGATTTTCTTCGGCAAAGGTGGCGGTTGACACCTCTTGCCCTGTCTGCTCTGACACTGCCCGCATAAAAAATCTTTCCGCTGACAACTACCGGCTCTGACCATGATGGAATCCAGAGAACATTCGTTAGACCTCAGGGGAACGCCCTGCCCGCTTAATTTCGTGCGCATCAAGCTCGAACTCGACAAGCTGGGCCGGGGAACTCTGCTAACTGTGATCGCTGACAGCGGAGACACTGGCCGGGATATCGTCCGCAGCCTTCGCGCCCAGGGATTCAGCGTCACGGAGATAGCCGAGAGCGAAGACAGTATTGAATTCAGTGTAACAACCCCCGCCTGAGTTTATTGACATGTTTTTAATCTCCCCCCCCTGTAATAGTAGTGAGTACCTTTCCTCCAATACATTACATTGCTAGCACTCTAACGGAGAGCTCAACGTTCCCGTTTTTTTTCAAAAAATCCGGCCTGGAGCGTTGAGCTGTTAGCTGAAGTTCAGTGCGGACCGGGAGTGGAACGGAGACGGGGCTTATGGAGCAGTTGACGTGATCGTACTGCTGCGGGATATTATGGAGGGCGCGTGTAACTGACTGTATTTTCGCAATTTTGCGTTTGCACAGAGATTCTCTGAATCCTACCTTGCTTGACAACGGTGCCGTCCAAGTCTAGATTAACTCTTCATAACTATAGATGCTGCAAATATTTTGAGATCGACTCTTTTTCAGTTTCTCTTAAATTGGGGGCCTGCATGCCATCCGAAAATTTTGAAGTTAATATTCCCGAGTTCAAAATGCCCGACCTGGGCCAGAAAACGATCATGATGGCCGTGATCGTAGTGGCGGGGTTGTGGATGGCCAGTGGATTCTACATGGTACAGGCCGATGAGCTTGGAGTGGTTTTGCGTTTTGGCAAGCTGACCAATGTTACCGAACCGGGGCTGAACTATCACCTGCCGTATCCGATGGAATCAGTGGAAACTCCCAAGGTTACAGAGGTCAAGCGGGTGGAAATCGGTTTCCGCACTGCTTTCCAGGGACCGCCGGCGCGCTACGTAGACATGCCGGAGGAAAGCCTGATGCTCACCGGTGATGAGAATATTGTCGATATCGACATGATCGTCCAGTACAAGATCAAGGACCCGGCAGCCTACCTGTTCGAGGTGAATAACGTTTTCCAGACTGTCAAGAGCGCCGCGGAAGCCACGTTGCGCCAGGTTGTGGGGTATCACAATATTGACGAGGCGCTGACTGACGGCAAGTTCGAGATTCAGCAGGAAATCCAGAAGAACCTTCAGGATATTCTGGATCTCTACAACGCCGGTGTGCTGGTGGTGGCGGTGCAGTTGCAGGACGTGCATCCGCCGGAAGAAGTGGTGGACGCGTTCAAGGACGTGGCCAATGCCCTGGAAGACAAGAACAAGTACATCAACCAGGCCCAGGGTTACCAGAACGACATTATCCCGCGCACCAGGGGCCAGGCCGAGCAACTTATCCGTCAGGCCGAAAGCTACCGCGAGCAGCGGACCCTTCATGCCCAGGGTGAGGCCGGCAGGTTCGAGAGCGTTCTGGCCGAATACAAGCTGTCTCCCCAGGTAACAGAAACCCGGTTATATCTGGAGACAATGGAAAAAGTGCTGCCGAGGGTGAAAAAGATTATCGCCAAAACCGGCAACAGCGGTACCAATCTGATGCCGTTGCTGGACATGCGTTCAGTTATCCGCACGGGAGGCACTCCCTAGCGGGCCGCTGGAACAGGTGATGACTTTGAAGGTTCTAATTCCAATTCGGTTTACAAGGAGTTCTTAAAATGCCAATCAGGAAAAACTTAATACTGGCGCTTGTTGTTCTGGTACTGATTGTCGGGTCCAAGAGCATGTTTCAGGTCAGGGAAACCGAGCAGGTCGTGATGACCAAGTTCGGTAAGCCGGTGAAGATTTTCAGCGAGCCGGGACTGCATTTCCGGATCCCGTTTATTCACAAGTTGCGCGTTTTTGAGCGCCGGCTGCTGGATTACGATAGTGCTCCCACAGAGGTGCTGACCCAGGACAAGAAAACGTTGTACGTGGACAACTACGCCAAGTGGCGGATCAACGACCCGCTCAAGGTCCTGCAGACCGTGACTAACGAGGCGGGCGCTCAAACCCGTCTGGACGATATAATTTACTCGGAGATACGCGCTGAGCTGGGACGCCACGCGTTCCACGACATAATCAGCGCCAAGCGCGCTGAAATCATGAAGGCAGTCACCATCAAATGCAACGAACTCACCCAGGACTACGGGATCGACGTGCTGGACGTGAGAATCAAGCGCGCTGATCTGCCCCAGGAGAACGAGAACGCGATTTTTGCCCGCATGAAGGCCGAGCGCAACAGGATTGCCAACCAGTACCGCAGCGAGGGCGAGGAAGAGGCGCTGAAAATCCGGGCCGAGACAGACAAGCAGGCTGCCATTATTATGGCGACAGCTGAGAGAACCTCGCAGGAAGTCAAGGGTGAGGGCGATGCCGAAGCCACCAATATATATGCCTCGGCTTATAACAAGGATCGCAATTTTTACAAGCTGGTACGCACCTTGGAAGCCTATGACAAAACTATCGACAGCAGCACCACGCTGATTCTCTCTACTGACGCGGAATTTTTCAAATACCTCTGGCAGGGTCCGTGAGCGGAGCCTGTTAGGAGTTTGATACACAAAAGGGACACGGCGAGCCGTGTCCCTTTTTGTTTAATCAAAAAGAATTCCCGGTAGCTTGCTCCGGGGCAAGCTGTTGCATGTGCGGGATGGGAAGCTTAAATCCCTCCTGGCCCCCCTTTGGAAAAGGGGGGGAACATAGCCGTGGAAAAGGATGAGAGGTAAAATTCCCCCTTGGAAAAGGGGGTGCCCACGATGAAATCGGGGCGGGGGTTGTTGCCTCTCCCTTTGGAAAAGGGGGGGAACATAGCCGTGGAAAAGGATGAGAGGTAAAATTCCCCCTTAGAAAAGGGGGTGTCCACGATGAAATCGGGGCGGGAGTTGTTGCCTCCCCCTTTGGCAAAGGGGGGGAACGTAGCCGTGGAAAAGGATGAGAGGTAAAATTCCCCCTTGGAAAAGGGAGTGCCCACGATGAAATCGGGGCGGGGGTTGTTGCCTCCCCCTTTGCCAAAGGGGGATTGAGGGGGATTTTTCAGCTACCTCGCAGCTCTGCCGCGGGATAGTGCATTCTCCGTGTGCGGTGTGTAATCCGTAGGGGCGGACCTTGTGCTCGCCCGCGTTTCTGTTTTTTATAGCAAACTCCGCTGGTCCTCTGCTCCAACCGACGGCTTAAGGCCCAGCAACTGCATCATTCTTCTTGCGTTTACCACCGCCTGGCCGTTGCGATGGTTGTTGAACATGATAAACGTCTTGTCGCATTTGTCATCCAGCCAGCTTATCCCACGCTTCCACTCCAGCATTTCTTCATCACTGTAAAGGTAATCGTAGCGCTGGGCCGGGTCATAGTGGTTGTACCAGCGCTCGGTGTTGCGCCCATGGAAACGAACATAGCCCATCCGTGTGCTGGTCATCACGGTTTCCGGCGGAAGAAGCCCCTCCAGCGGCGGCTCGTCCACACAGCAGATTGCGGCCTCCAGGCCGTGCAGCCACTCCCAGACTTCGCCTTTCATCCAGCCGGCATGGCGGAACTCCACCACGGGCACTGTCGGGCGCACCCGCTCAATCAGCCGCGCCAGGAAATCCATTTGCGCCTGCCCGTGGTGAAAACTGTTGGGGAACTGGAGCAACACGCAGGCTAGTTTGCCGCAAAAGCGCAGAGGTTCGATCGAGCGCAGGAACTTGTCCAGATCGCCCAGAGCGTCACACTGGCGGTCATGAGTGATCCCCCGGTAGGCTTTTACCGCCACCTGAAAATTATCTGGAGTCTGCTCCGCAAGGTTCCGGACCAGTGACCGTGAGGGGATGGCGTAGTAGCTGGAATTGAGCTCCAGGCAATCAAAATGCCGGGTATACCAGCTCAGGAAACTTCGCTTTGGCAGCTTGGCCGGATAGAGCACTCCCCGCCAGTCATCGTAAGAGTAACCGCAGGTGCCCACTTTTATCATCTCGGAGTCTCCATCACGGTGCAATCTCCAGTCGCGACTTGTGAGTTGGCGTTCAGCTCAGAAAAACCTTTATGGAACACCCGGCTTCGCTGTATTTTACTCTACAAGATTTCTTGACGTTGGACAATAAAAACATATACGGTACAGGGGAAATATTGCATGCCGACACCTAAAGATTTCAATTTTTGTGTACAGTACTACCGTCAGCCAACACCCACTCCCGCTGAGTGGGAAGAGGACCTGGCCCACATAGCCCGCCTGGGGTTTACCGCCATCCAGCTCAGGCCCCAGTGGATCTGGCACGAGCGCGAGGAGGGCAAGTTCCTCTGGGACGACATGGACCGCCTGATCGAGCTGGCGGAGCACAACGGGCTCAAAGTGCTGTTCAAGTTTTTCCTCGAGACAGCCCCGGCCTGGCTGTACAGGAATTACGACGCCCAGCGGGTGGCCCCCGATGGGAATCCGATTAAACCCAGGGCACGCGGCTCTTTTCCCGTGGGCGGCTGGATGCCCTGTTTCGACAATCCCGTGGTCTGGGAGAAAGCCTCCCGCTTTGTGACCGCCGGTGTGGAGCGCTACCGCCACAAGCAGAACATTCTGGGCTGGCACCTCTGGAACGAACCGCGCAGCCGTCCGTTTGAAGACTGCGCCTGTGAGCATTCCACGGCCCTTTACCGCCGGTGGCTTGCCGATACGTTCGGCAGTGTGGAGCAATTCAACGAAACTTTCGGCCTGGCCACGCGGGACTGGGATGATATCGATCCTCCGCCGGATATCTCCGGCTATTACGACAGTTGGCTCTGGCGGACCTCAAGGGCGCACGCTGTTGCCGGCTGGATACGCAGGATGGCCGGTCTGGTGCGAGAACTCGATCCCGACAGGCCGCTGTTCTGCCACGTGGGGTTCAACACGCTGATGCAACCCACCTTTATCGATACCAGCCACGATGTGCTCACCAGCCGCGAGGTGGACGTGTTCGGCACCAGTCTGCCGCACTGGACAGGAGATTTCCACACCTTCTTCAATGTGGAGCGCTCGGCCCTGTTCTCAAATCCGGAGTACAGGGAGGAGTCATATCTCTACGGTATGCAGGCCCGCTGGATCGGCGCGGTCAAAGACTATTTCTGGATCAACGAGGTCTATGGCAATTCGTGGAACTACATGGCCGAGGACTATACGGGCGAGGACCTTCGTTTTATGTTGTCCTCCACTATCAGCGAGGGCGCGCGCGGCATAGTGATCTGGCAGTTCAAGGGGGAGCGTTTCAGCGAGGAGTCAATCACCAGCGGGCTGGTGGAACTCGATGGCTCGGATACGGAACGTTCCCTGGCGGTTTCCAGTCTCTGCACGGCGCGCCAGAATGCTCCAGCGGCATTTGCCAGCTGGCGTCCGGAAAAAGCCCGTGTGGCGGTGGTGTTTGATTTTGAAGCGGACATGTACAGCCAGATGGAACATGCCGAGAATATGGACAATATCGGCACGGTGCGCTACCGCTACAAGGAATCAGTCAAGGGTTGGTACAGTATGCTCTGGCATCAAGGCCTGGCCGTGGACCTGGTGGCGGTTGAGCATCTGGAAAAAATTGAGGACTACGAACTGGTAGTGCTGCCCTACATGCATCTGGTGGGCAAGGAACAGGCAACAATACTGCAAAAATATGTGGAAGGTGGCGGCACGCTGGTGGCTGATCCCGGCCTGGCATTCCGTGACCGCCGGGCCTGGGTCCAGCCGGTTCGTCCGGGGCAGGGGCTGGACAGCCTGTTCGGTTGCAGGGAACCAAAGCTTAAGGCATTGCTGGAACCGGTGCGGGTTATGGTGCTGGATGTGGTGCTGGAGGCTCACGCGATGTTGGCCCGGCTGGAGCCTTACGGCACGGGCATCGATCTGTCAGATGGGGCCAATGCGCTGATATCCAACAGCGTGGGAGCGGGCCGGACGTTTTATTTCAGCTTCTACCCAGGGCTTAGCCATCGCGCCGAAGGCGGCGACAAGGGATACGCGATGACCTCGCGTCTGCTGGCCGCCGCCGGAATCGATACGGGCTGGACAGCCGGGCAGCCGCTGCTGCGGGTGCGCAAGGGCACTGTGGGCAATGCGGAAGACAACCTGCCGTCGGCCTGGCTGCTCAATTTTGAGCCGGATGAGCTGCCGTTGCCGCTTGAGAGTCTTGAGCCGGGTTCGTACCGCTGCGTTCTTACGGGCAAGAGTGTTAATACGGATACCGGTGGCGCGGTTATCGGGGGGCGCGAGGTGATGTTCCTGGTGCCGGAGGCTTTTTTTGGCCACAAAAGAAGAAATTGAAAAGAAGTGTGTTATCGCTGGCAAGAGCTGATTTTTGAGTTTATGGTTTAATATTCATGATCTGTTTAATAGAAAGAATTCCTCGGAGCTTGCTCCGGGGTAAGCTGTGGCATTTGCAGGATGAGAAGCATAAAATCCCCCCTGGCCCCCCTTTGGAAAAGGGGGGGAGCATAGCCGTAGAAAAGGATGAGAGGTAAAATTCCCCCTTAGAAAAGGGGGTGTCCACGATGCAATCGGGACGGGGGTTGTTACCTCCCCCTTTTGAAAAGGGGGATTGAGGGGGATTTTTCAGATACCTCGCGGCTTGCCGCGGGGTAGTTCATTCGACTTTTCCTGAGTTACGAGTCAGATTCCAACCTTCGGGAGGCAACTCAGGCATGAGCAGCGGCACGGTAAAATTAAAAGGAACGCCGCCGGGCGGACACCCCCTGGCTCTGGCCGTGCTGGCCGTGTTCGCCGTGGCGATGGCTTTCATGGAGGCGGCCATCGTGGTCTATCTTCGCCAGCTATATTACCCCGAAGGGTTCACCTTTCCGCTGGTGGCTATCGAGGGAAAAATTCTGTTGATCGAGATTGGCCGCGAGCTTAGCACACTGGTGTTTCTTGCGGCCATCAGCTGGTTCGCCGGCCGTCGCCTGTCCGAGCGATTCGCCATGTTCTGCCTGGCGTTCGCACTCTGGGATATTTTTTATTACGTTTGGTTAAGGCTAATGCTCGGCTGGCCGGAGAGTTTGTTAACCTGGGATATCCTGTTTTTGATCCCGCTGCCCTGGATCGGCCCGGTGTTGTCACCGTTGATTGTATCGCTGGCGCTTGTTATCGGCTCGGTGATGATCATGCTGCGCCTGTTCCAGGGAGGCGTGTTCCGGCCTATTATTCGTGAGTGGATTATTGCCGCCGGTGGAGCGTGGCTGATTTTGTTGTCGTACATGCTTGATTTAGCTGCGGCATTGGGCGGAGCAATGCCATCGCCGTACCGCTGGGAACTGCTGGTTGCCGGTATCGCCGCTGGTTTTTACGCGCTGATGCGCAGCCTGAACAGAACATCCGGCATAAGCGAGGAAAAGAGTGATGAGTGAGGCCGCGTATTTCGATTCCAACGCCACGTTCGGCAGGGCTTGCGCACGGATTGCCGGAGCGCCATACAACTTGCCGGGCCTTATCGATGAGCTGGACCACTGCCGGATTTCCAGGGCGCTGGTATTCAACGCCGCCGCCCGTGAGCTTGATAGCTGCACAGCCAACCGTCAGCTTGCTGCGCACATAGCCGGGGAGCCACGTCTGGAGGGCCAGGCGGTGATAAGCACCGCTCCCTGGGGACGCGGGCGCAGCCTTATCGATGAGCTGGACGAGTGGCTGGAGCTTGGCTTGAAGGCGTTCCGTGTATTTCCGCTCTGGAACGGTGTTGATCTGGGCGGAACCCGGATGCGCGAAGTGTTAACAACTCTGGCGGAGAAAAAACTCCCGCTGTGGATTGACTACGATAGTTTCTGGTACAACCTGCGTCAACTGGGACAGCATGAGCAGCGCTCGATAAATTTTGGCCAGATTCGCACTCTGGCAAAAGACTACCCCGATCTTCCCATCGTGCCGGTGGGTGTCAACTGGACCCATCACACCGCTCTGTTCCCGCTGCTTGATGAAGCACCCAACGTGCTGGTGGAGACCTCGTTGATGCAGGGATTCGAGGCCCTGTCGTTTATCTGCTCCCATTGGGGGGCGGAGCGTCTGCTGTTCGGCACGGGCATGCCGGTGCATGCCCCCGGCGCTGCTCGCGCTGCACTGGCCTACGCGGATATCCAGGAGGATCAACGCCTGCTGATTGCCTCGGGCAACCTGGAGCGCCTGCTGGATGTTCCGGCCACGGCCTCGCTGCCGGAGCAGACTGGCCGCTCCTCTATCATGGCCGCCGCCGACAGGGGCGAGCCGCTGAGCGCAAAGGTGCGAATCCTGGACTGTCACGGGCACATTGCGCCGGATGGTTTCGATGGGGTAAACGGCCTTACTCTCGGTCCCCAGGACGGGGATTCCATTATTAAAAGACTGGACAGGGTGGGGATCGAGGCGTTGTGTGTCAGCAGTTGGGAAATCATGGGCGGGGATGCCCTTAAGGGCAATATGGAGGCGGCGGCTGCCGCGGCAAAATATCCTGCGCGGATTCTGCCCTATGCGGTGGTCAATCCTAATTATCCAGAGGACTGGGACACACTGCTGGACGAATGTTTTGAGCGCCGGAACTTTTTCGGGTTCAAGCCGTATCCCACCAGCATGCGACGGGCGCTCAGCCACCCGGCTTACCGAAACATGCTGCGCTATGCCGACCAGCACTGCCTGCCTGTGCTCTGCCATTTCGGGTTCGAGCCGCTGGCGGGAGTGAGCCCGGGTGAACTACGGATGCTGGCCCCGCGCTTTCCGGGTGCGCAGTTTATTATCGCCCACGCGGGAGCCAGTTACCGTCTGGCCGATGAGGTGGTGGACCTGGCCGTGGAATTCGATAATATCTGGCTGGAGATCAACTACACCTCGGTTCCGTTCAGGATGATCTCTCATCTGATTAACAACGCGGGAGTGGACAAAGTGCTGTTCGGCACGGACACGCCCATGCGCGACCCCGCGCCGATAGTGGGCTGGGTGGTCTACGACCACTTGAGCGACAGTGAGCGCGAGGCCGTGCTGAGCGGTAATTTTCTGCGGCTGATTGAACGCACGGGCTATAAGCTGGACCAGTAACGGATAACCTGTGTCTACTTGCTCACCTCGTGGCCGAGACGTTTTTCAACTGAGCTGGTCTTGCCACGCAGCTTGCCGGTTACTCCCGGTTGCTCGTCCACCTTGAGCACCAGGTAGATCCGTTCGTGTTTTTCCAGCAGCAGTTTTCGGCAGCGGCCAATCAGGTCTATCACCTCGTCCCACTCGCCCTCGATAAGGGTGCCCATGCTCGTGAGCTGGTAGGGCAGGCCGCTTTTTTCTATCTGATCGATCACCTCGGCCACGTCCTGGCTAAGGCCGCTGGATTTGCCCAACGGAAACATGCTGATTTGTGCCAGCATCGCTAACTCCTTTGCAGTTATTATGTTCTCAAGGCGGAGTTGCATGCCCGCCAGAACGGTTAAGCGGAATTGAAACTCTCGGCATTGGACATTTAGCCGGGAATTAGTTATTATGTACAGGGGCCTCCGGAACGCAAGTTACCGGGGGCTGTATTATATGTGTATGTTTTTGCCGCCGGAAGTCAATCCCGGCTGATGGCGAAGCAAAAATGTGGTTTTATAGTTTCGCTGCATTTCAGCGAGTTAAGTATCAGTATCGGCCCGAGGGGCAGGGATGATTGCCGTGTGGCCGGAGAAAGAAGTGTGTAGCTAAGATGGGTATCAGCAAGAAAGCTTTACAGAAGTATTTTGAAAACGCCCGGCATGGAGTGCCTGTGAGGGCAAAACAGGTGGCGAAAGACCTTGGTATCAAACACAAGGACTACCATCTGCTCACGGACGTACTGGCCGAACTGGCCGGGCAGGGTCTGCTGGCAAGGGTGAAGAAGAATTCGTTCGCCCTTCCGGACTCCGGCGCTGAAGCGGTTAGCGGCAGGATGCAGATAGTCCGCCGCGGGTTTGGGTTCGTGCTCCCCGACGATGGCAGCGATGACGTTTTCGTTCCCGGCCACAGCCTGGGCGGTTCGTTTGATGGGGACAAGGTGGAGGTGAGTATCACCGGCCGCTCAAGGGGTGACAACCCCGAAGGAGTGGTGACCAGGATTATCAGCCGTGCCAGACGGCGGTTCGTGGGCGAGTTGCAGAAAAGGAAAAAGTTCTCCCGCCTGTTGCCCGGCGAGGAGAGCGTAACCGTGGAAATCCTGATTCCGGCAGAGGAAACCAGCCGCCTCAGGAACGGCCAGAAAATAATGGTCGAGGTGTTTGACTGGGGCACCTCGGGCAGCAAGCCGCTGGCAAATGTGCTGCGGGTGCTAAACCGGCCCGATAGCCCGCCGGACGAGGAGATAATCCTCAAATACGAATTCCCGGAGAAATTTCAGTCTTTCCTGCTAAAGGCGGCAAAAAAACTGGCGGTCGAGCCTTCGGAGGCGTCATCCGAGGGCCGCAGCGACTACCGTCACCTGGACACGTTCACTATCGATCCGTCCGATGCGGCGGATTTCGACGATGCCCTCAGCCTGCGGTCCCTGCCCGATGGTGGAGCCGAGGTGGGCGTTCATATTGCCGATGTCAGCCACTATGTTACTCCCGGCAGCCCCCTGGACACGGAGGCCACCGAGCGCGCCAGCAGTATCTATCTTCATCAGGCATATGTGCCGATGCTGCCCGAGGTACTCAGCTCCGGTGTCTGTTCGCTGGTGGAGGGCAAGGACCGTTTTGTGGTCTCGGTGCTGATGCGGCTGGACCAGGACGGGAATATTGACGGGCACAAGATTACCTCCTCGGTTATCCGCAGCGACAGGCGGTTGGACTACGAGCAGGCGCAGTCGATTATCGAGAAAGGTTCCGAGGCGGGTGATTTCAGCGAAACCACCGTCCGCGCGGTGCAGGCGCTGGCGTCGCTGAGCAAAAAACGAATCGCACTTAGGGCCCACAGCGGCCGGATGGATTTCGACCTTCCCGAACCGCTGGTTGTACGCAGCTCCGGGGGCACACCGGTGGAGATTATCCGTAAGCCCCGGCTCGACAGCCATCGCCTGGTGGAGGAATTCATGATCACCGCCAACGAACTGGTAGCCCGCAGGCTTGCGGAGCGAAAGCTGCCCTGCCTCTACAGAGTCCATGAGCCGCCGGACCCGGAGGGCGTGGAAAATGTCAATTTCAAGCTGCGTACTATCGATAAATCGCTGGCAATTCCACCCAGCGCAAACAGGCTCTCACCGGCGGCGTACGCGGATGTAATCGAGCGGGCCGAGGAACTGAATCTGGGCGAGCTGGCCTCGCTGATCGTGGTCCAGTCGATGAAGCGGGCGCTCTACAGTATTGAGAACAAAGGTCATTTCGGCCTCGCCAGCGACTGTTATACCCATTTCACCTCCCCGATCCGTCGCTACCCCGACCTGGTGATCCACCGGCTGATCAAGCACCTGATAGCTGAGGAGCGTGAGGGCAAACAGCGGCCTGATGACTATCTCAGCGAGCGTGAGCTGGTGGAAATCGCCCTGCATTGCAGTGGGCGGGAGCAGATGATCGAGTCGGCGGAGCGTGAGAGCGATGATATTGTTGAAGCGCTTTTTATGCAACGCCACCAGGGCGAAAAGTTTACTGCCCGGATCACCGCTGTAAAATCCAACGGTTTCCGCGTGAGGCTGAAGGACGTATATGTTGAAGGCTACGTCCATGCCGGCCGGATGGAGGATGACTACTACGAGATGGCCGATGACCAGGCTGTGTTGGTTGGGAAAAAATCCGGCAGGAGATTCAAGTTGGGACAGGAGCTGGAAGTTGTGTTGGTGGAAGCTGATCCCGAGCGCCGCAGGATAGATTTTTTGCCCGTGGAACTGGTAGTTCCAGCCAGGGGCGTTAAGCCCAAAAAAGCTGCGGGAAAACGCAAGACCACAAGAGGGAAGAGCAGGAGCAAATGAATCCCACACCGCATTCAAAAAAATGCGACAGGGACATTCCCGGCAGCTCTGAATCGTTCTCGCGGAAACCGGATGTTCAGCAAAAGGGGTGGCAAAGGCCGGAGTGTGGCATGAGGATGGTTTACGAAAGCGAACTGAGAAAAGCCTGCGGACAGCGCAAGCTTGACGATGAGCAGTTGCGCCGCTGGATCGAAATCCGCCGCAAGTTACCGATCAACAGGTGGATCGACCGCAACAGTGTTATGCTGGCCGGCCACGCTGAGACAGTTGCGCTTAAGCAGGAAATAGAGCAGTTCCTGAAACTGTTTGACAAGGAAGCTGAAGAGTACCGGTTCAGGATGAACATGGAGCGCAACTATTACCGGGCCGCTGTCAATCTGATGAGCGGTTACGCGCAGGGTGCAACGCTCAGTGAGAAAGACAGCAGGTTGCTTTCGGGCCTGATGGTGATGGTGGACCTGAAGGATGCCCGGCTGGCGATGCAGATTCTGGCTTCTATTGTCTGATAGTGTGGTTTGGCCCGGGAGCACATGGCGGAAAAACAAAAAGGCAGACCCGCTGATATACGGGTCTGCCTCTTGTCTATGTTCTCAATCGAAATACTTCTGGCTTCAGGATTTGGCCTGGCCCAGTTTTTCGACATACTTGCTGAGTCTGCTTTTGTAACGGCTGCCGGTACTGGCATGGATCACGTTGTTTTTGACAGCCTTGTCCACGCTGGAAAACACATTGGGCAGCATCTTGGCCGCTTCCTCGTGGTTATCCGTGGCACGCAGTTTCTTGATACCTGTGCGCATGGTGGCGCGACGCTTGCGGTTGCGCTCCCTGCGGATCAAACTGGTCTTGTGGCGTTTGATCGCGCTTTTAACATTTGGCACGTCCGTCCTCCATCTAATCGCTTAACTGTTAATACCTTCTAAAGGGCGTTATTCTTAAGTTCGAATCCTGTAAGATAATGTTTTGAGGCGGATTGTCAATGCTTTTCATCAGGAAAACCAAGCAGGCCATGTTGTTGGGGGCTATCCTGTCCGCGCTGATTGTGCGGGCCTGCCCGGCGGCTCCCCTGGAGAATGCCGAAAATTATTTCAGTATCGGCCAGGGCGTGGCCACGGTCTATTACAGGGCCGAGGACAGCAAGGTGGCGCACGGTTATCTTGGCTGGGCGGAGGCCTACAAGCCCCGTCCCGAGTGGCTTTCAGCCAGTTCACTTGCAAGTCTCTCCATTTATATTGCCCCCACGCAGCAAGAGTTTATCAATCTGAGCGGCGGACTCCTTCCCGAATGGGGCGTTGCCTGCGCCATCCCGGGCACCGATGTTATCATTGTCCGCTCCCCGCGAATTGTGGAACTCTGGCGCGAGAACCCCCGCGAAATACTCAACCATGAGATAACCCATATCTTTCTGGATCAATATCTTGAGGGCGCCAGGGTGCCACGCTGGTTTCACGAGGGGTATGCCCTCTACGCAAGCCGCATGTGGGGCCTGGAGAATTTTCTGCGTTTCTCTGTAGCCGTGCTTGCCGGCAGGATGTTTTCCCTCTCGGAGCTGAGCAGGGGGATGCCTGAAAATGAAGAACAAGCTGAACTGGCCTACATCCAGAGCTATACGGTGGTGGAGTACATGTTCGAGAACTGGGATGACAGCCAGATGCAACTGCTCTTTGAGCGCTGGCGAACCACGGGTGATCTGGACAAGGCGCTTAGGACCAGCCTGGGTCTGACCCTGGGCCGCATGGAGGACAAGTGGCGCGGCTGGGCGGGATTGCGCTACGGTTGGCTCAAGCTGCTCACCAGCGCCACCCTGATCTGGATTGTGGCGGCACTGCTGTTTCTGGTTGTGTTCGCCCGCCGTCGCAGCCAAAATAAAAGAAAACTGGAGGAAATGCGCCGCAGTGAGGCGTGGCTAATCGAATCGAGCCTGCCCGCCGGGCCCGGCCCGCAGGGCGCGCCCCGGTGGGTTGAAGGCAGGGAGATCAGCCCGGGTGAAAGCGGGACTGGCAAAGCTGATGTGGAAAACTGATAGATGCCAATGTTTCAATCTGAAAAATATCTGTAACCGATCCGGAAAACCGGCTGTCTTAGAGTTGTAATCGGGGCGGTATAACCGCAAACGCATGGGACCAGATGCAGACCGACAAACAGCTAGTCGATGAAATACTCTCAGGAACTACGGAAAAATTCAGTGTGCTGGCCGAGCGCTACCAGCAACAGGTATACCGTTTCCTGCGCGGGATGAATCTCGACCACGACGAGGCGGCGGACGTGCTACAGTCCTCGCTGATCCGAGCCTACGAAAAGCTGGATACTCTTCGCGGCGGAGAGCGTTTCCGGGTCTGGCTCTACGCAATCGCCACCAACCAGGCGCGCAACTTCATGCGCAGGGATAAAAGGAATGTGGCGCTTGAGAGCGTGGTGCTCAGCGCCGAGGATGAAAACCTGGACGGAGCGCTGGACAGGGAGAGAATGACGGAACTGGTGGAGGGGGCGCTGCAGAGCCTGAGTGAGGATCAGCGCATGGTGGTGTTATTGAGAATTTACCAGCAGATGACGTTTAGCGAAGTGGCCGAAACGTGCGGCATAAGCCAGAGTAACTCCAAGGTCATATTTCACCGGGCGATCAAAACGCTGGCCAGATGGCTGGCTCCGGCGGCGGAAAGAATGAACCTGGAACAGGAAAGGTGAGCAAGATGCGGTGTCCGGTTGATGACAGAATGCTGATTGAGTATCTCGAAAGCGAGTTGGAGGGCCCTGCCGCCGCCGAGATCGGCGAGCACGTGGCCTCCTGTAGTGAGTGCCACCTCCGGCTGACGCAGCTTGGGGCTGCTCGCAAAGCCGTGGCCGACAGGGTGAGCGCTTTTGGCCCGCCCGATGAGTCGTTCTGGAAGAGCAATCTGGAAAATGTGGCCCGGGCCACCTGGCTCAAGGGTGAATCCTCAGGCCCGGTCCGCCGCAGGCGCTTGCGCGGACTGGTCCCGATGATGGCAATTGCAGCCGTGTTGCTGCTGGTGCTGCTTGGTACTTTCCGCAACGGTGTGTTTGGCCCGGAGGCTCAGCCGGAACCCCTGGTGGTTGCACAAGCGGATTCAATCAGCACCGAGGCCCTGGTGGACTCAATATATATGCTGGCCAGACTGGCCGGGCAATACCAGATGGCCTACCGTGCGATGGAGTCTATCGAGGCGATTGGCGCCAATACCGACGGTTCCTCTTACGATGAAACAGGGATGACCTATCAGGTGACGGGCAACGTGTACGAAGCGTTTTTGGGGATGGAGGACGAGCAGGTGGAGCAGGTGCTGTACGTGCTGGCCAGTAATTAAATCATTTTTCAAGAGGTTGCCGTTAGCGGTGATCCATACAAGTAAAAGCTTTAAGGGAGGTTGAAGATGAAAATTCTAATGGTTTCTCTGGCTGTGCTGCTGCTGACAGTAAATCTGATTGCCGCACCCGCTGAGGCTGCCACGGACCAGTGGCAGGCAGAAGAATTCGATGTGGAGTTCGCTTTGCCGGAATTCAATATAATGGAAATGGAATTACCGGAATTTCCTGCGATGGAAAGGCACGCGTATGAAATGCTCGCTTTTGCCGCGGAGGATAATCCTGAACGGCGGCAAAGGATGCACAAGCATGCCGAGCGGATTCAGTTGTATCGCCTCTGGAAAATAATGGAGGACCTGGATCTGACCGACGACCAGGTGGATAAGTTCTTTCCGCTGATGAGGGAAATGGGGAAAAAGGAGAAAGCGTTGGCCCGGCAGCGACACGCTCTGGTCAAAGGCCTGCGTGAGGAATTGGGCAAAGAGGAACCCTCGGATTCCAGACTGAAACAGTTGCTGGCTGATTTAAATCGCAATGCCCGCGATGTTGTCGATACTAAAAACGAGACGATTGACAGTGGCGCTAAGATTCTCAGTACCCGGCAACAGGCCCGCATGGCCTTGGAGTTGCACGAGGTGGAGCGCAATATCTGGGAGTCAATCGCGAATGTGCGCCGGATGCCATCCGGTAGAGATTGGGCAGGGTCCGGCTTTGATAAGCAGAAACTTAAGCTCGATATGAAACAACTCAGGGAAAATCTCGGCAGGATCAGCAGGGAACTGGAAGCCAAGGGTTTGCCTGGTCTGGACCTGGATATCCGTGTTGAATCGGTCCTTGGTGACGACGAAGAGCTGGATATCCATATCATCCAGAAAGACAAGCCGAAAGATGACGACAATTAGTTGAAGTAAGCGGGTCTTTTGGGCTGAGAGGGGATAGTGCAACTAGCCAACAACCGGTTGCCGCCTAATGCGGCAGGGAGAACGGGATGAGATTATTCGGGAATTTTCTGGCCGTGGCGGTGCTGACTGTGTTGATGGGAACGGCGATGTTGATCACTTCACTGGCCGCCGCACCGCGCCACAGGGCAAAGAGGGAGCGTCAGAGGCCCCAGCGGGAGCAGGTTCAGCAGCGCAGGCCGGATGTCCAGAAGCAATTCAGGCGCATGTGCGTTTTCCTGAACCTGGACGAATCCCAGCAGGAGCAGGCGCAGGCTCTGTTCAAGGCCAGACGCGATGAAATGAAAGCTGTGCGGGAGAATGTGCGCGGTGGCGAACTGGAGCGTGAGCAGGCCCGCCAGGCCATGCAGGACGGTTTCAAGGCTCACCGCGCCAGTTTCGAGTCCCTGCTCACAGCGGATCAGCTTGAGAAGCTGGCAATCTGGGAAGAGCAGGGCAGACCTCGGCAGGACAAAAAACAAGCCGGCAAAGCTGAGTTTTTAAAGCAACTGAACCTGAACGACAGCCAGAAAGAGCAGTTGGCCGGACTTCGCAAACAGCACAGCGATAATCTGCGGGGGATCAGGGACAGGGTAAAAACCGAGGACCTGGAACGCGAGCAGGCCCGTGAGCTGCTTAAAGCTGAGCAAGACAGGTTCCGTCAGGACCTGGAGGGAGTACTGTCCGCTGAGCAAATGGAGAAAATGGATGCGCAGCGGGGTAAAATGGCAGGTCAGGGCAGGCGGGGCAGGGCAGGGCCCGTGGGCCACCTGATGAACGGAATGAGAAAACGACTGGAGTTGAGCGACAGTCAAAAGGAACAACTTCATCAACTGGCCGCTCCATTCAGGCAGCAAATACGGGAAACGCTGGGCCAGGCCCGTGAGCAGGAGCTTGGACGCGAGCAGGTTCATCTGCTGATCAAACCGCATATAGATGCGTTTATAGGTGAACTGGCGGGCATTCTGGACGACAGCCAGCAAGCGCAGCTTAACGAGTTTCTTGAAAAAATGGAGCAGCACCGTCGGCAGCGCGCCGCGGGGGAATCAGCAGTCAACGGCTCTGAGAGTACCACCGAGGGCGCGGGACTGGCCACCGGGGCAGAACTGCCCAAAGGATTTTCCCTGGCACAGAACAGCCCCAACCCGTTTAACCCCAGCACCACAATCTCCTATTCCGTGCCTGAGGGAAGTGGGAGCATGCCGGTTCGGCTGACGATATTCGACATGCGCGGCAGGGAAGTGGTGCGGCTGGTGGAGGCAACCTCCGGTGGCGGCAGCTACAGTGTTGTCTGGGACGGGCTGGATAGCAACGGCAGCCAGGTTTCCAGCGGTGTTTATATCTGCAAGCTCCAGGCCGGAGAGCACGAGCAAAACCGTAAGATGGTAATGCTTAAATAGTTGACTTGTTTGCACGTAATTATGTTATGAACCTGGAATTAGCGCTGCGCAAGCCCCTGAATTGATCAGCAGTTCAGGGGCTTTTGCTAGATACCATTACTTGATATCTCCAGCATCGTTAGCTAAGTTTAAGCCTTGTCCTGCTGTCCAGTAATTGGTTCTCATTGCAAGATGGGATAGGCCGGGCAAATAACCGAATTCCGGAGTGATGGTGAAACGTATCAAAGCAAATTTGCGTTGGGGCCGGGCTGCGGTGCTGGTTGTTATCGCCACGTGTGCCGCCCTGCTCTATAACAGTTTCGATGGTATCCCGTTGATCGCTCCCGAACGTGCAGCCATGAGTGTGCCCGGTCAGGGGTTGCCGGAGCAGGAGGGGATTCATCTGGTAGGCCTTGCCGCCGCCCGGACTTTTTTCGATGAGCAGCGCGGACTCGTTATCGACGCCCGTGCGCCGGAGCAGTTTGCCGAGGGGCACATTCCCGGAGCGGTGAACTGCCATGTTTACGAGTTGGAGATTTTTCTTCCGCCCCTGCTTGAGCGGGCCAGCCTGGAACTGCCGGTGATGATCTATTGCGCCGGAGAGGACTGCGAGGACAGCCGGTTTCTGGCGCAAACCATGCAGGAATTGGGTTTCAGCCTGCTCTACGTGTTCGAGGGCGGAATCAGCGGCTGGCAGGAGGCGGGTTTTGAAGTGGAAACTGTCGTGGCCAGCGGGCAGCCCTCCGCTGCTAAGCTGACATTGAAACGGGCGCTGGATTTCAGCCGCTACCTTCCGGGCTGGTTCTGGTTTGCGGGTGAGTTCGTTCTGCTGGCGTTTGGAATTTTTTTGCTGGCTCGTGTGTTAGCAGGAAGGACCGATGCGTTTTCAGCTTCAGTGGGAGTGAAGCTTGTGGGCCTGATGTTCGTGCTGGCGTCGCTGCACAAGATTGCCTCTCCGTTGCAGTTTGCGGGCATTGTGGATAACTACCAGCTACTCCCGGCGCTGTTTGTCAATTTGGTGGCGATAGTGCTGCCCTGGGTTGAACTGCTGTGCGGGATATTTTTACTGATTGGTATTGCTCGTAATGGCTCAGCACTTGTGCTGGCGGGATTGACCCTGGTTTTTATTGTGGCTATCTCGTTCAACATCGCTCGCGGTCTGGATTTCGATTGCGGATGTTTCGGCAGCGGCCATACTCCTCCCTGGCGGCTTCTGCTGCGGGATATCGGCCTGCTGTTCTGCTGCCTGCCCGCGCTTTTTGTCAGGGCACAAAGCGGGGATTGAGTTGTATTAACTATATGGCGATGAACTATTTGGGTGATCCAGGGTGCAACTGATGAAATATTACCTTACGTATAAATTGATTTTGATTCTGTTTGTCTCCTCGCTGGCGGTAGAGGCGCGTTGTGCGTCTGCCGCCCGGCTCGATGATCGCGCTTTCAACGATCTCAAGGCTCTTTCGCGCACCATTGCCGATCAGGGTGGGCCCGGGCGGGCGATACCCCTGTTGATGCGCCATCCCGACGATCCCAGGGTGCTGGGTCTGCTGCTGGATTATTTTACGAGAGCGGACCGCAATGGGGAATTTGTGCCCCTTGCCGCCGCCCAGGCCGCGGCACAGCCTGCTGATCTGGAAGTGCAGGTTATTTATCTCAGGGCGCTGCACCGCGCGGGAGCAGCCGACAGTATCATGCCGGTGGCTTCCAGGATAATAGCTTCCGTACCCGACAGCTCACAGGCCGCGTGGCGGGCCGTGGGTGGCTATCTCGGCTCTTTCGGGATGTGGGCCGCCGCGCTTGATGTGTTCCGCCGGGGACGGGTGGCGGCTGATGATAACGCGCTTTTCGGACGGGAGATTGCGCTGGCACGGACTGAACTGGGACAGATCCGGGAGGCAACCGATGAGTTACTGGCGATGATACAGGTTAATCCCGGGCAGGGTGGAAAACATAAGCAGGTAGCCTATCGCATATCGGCAAAAGGTGAAAAGGCAAAAAAACTTTTGCTCAACCGTCTGGAAAGGAGCTTGAAGAAATCCGACGGCGAAAGCGCGATAGGTATCCTGTCCCTGCTGATGGACCTTGCATTGAACGATGGCCGTGAGCGGGAGGCGTACAAGTATTACAGCAGTCTGTTAAAGAAACTCGATAAACAACGCGCGAGCCAGACAATGCGAATATTTATCGGCAGGGCGTCTAAATTGTCACTGCTGGAAAGTGCCCTGGCCGGTCATGCGCTGGCCGATACTCTGGGGCTGATCAGCCACGAAATGGCCCTGATGGGCAGGGCCGAAATCCTGCTTCGCCTGGAGCGCTACCCCCAGGCCGAGCATCACTACGTTGAGCTGACAGAGTCCCGTAGTCCGCCAATCAAGTTGATGGCCTGGAAGAAACTGGGCGATTTATACCTTAATCATTTAAACCGTCCGGGCGAGGCCCTGGTATGTTACCGCAAGCTTGAGAAAACCGGGGAGCTGGAAAAGGCGCAACTGTTAGAGGCCAAGTTGAGGATCGTAGAGAGTTTCATCCGGCTCCGCAAGCTCGATCAAGCCGGTGAGCTGTGCCGGGAGCTTATGGCGGCCCCTGAAGCGGGACCGAGTGAAACCAGCGGGGCGTTGTTGCTGCTGGGCGATGTTCAATTTTTTGGTGGCAAGCCGGACAGCGCCGCGGAAAAGTATTTCAATTTCGCCAGGTTGAGTCTGGGTGATGAGCGGGCCAATGACGCGATGGGCAAGCTGTACCTGATCCGTAAGGACCGAAGCCTGGACAAAGAGGCGGCCCGCACAGTGGGCAAGGCGCTTTTTGCCGCCCGCACAGGCGATATCCAGCAGGCGCGTGATTTGTTCGCCGGGATTCTTCGCCAGCAGGCCGACTCTCTTTACCGGGCGCAGGTGTTCTACCAGCTTGGCCGGATGTACGAGCGGGAGGGGGAGTACACGTTGGCGCTGGGTACTTACGGGCAGCTTGCCGATGAGTATCCTGAGCATCAGTTAGCCCCGCTGGCGGAACTTAGAATGGGGATTATCCTGCTGGATGAGATAGGTGACAGCACCCGCGCCCGGAGGCATCTGGAGCGGGTGGTGATGGAGTATCCGCAGGGCGTTGCTACCGCCCAGGCGCGCCGTTTGCTGCGCAGTCTGGCTGATGAGAAATTATAAATTTCAGGGGAAAACGTTTGAATAACCGTCGATATTTTTTAACAGTGTTGATCTGTCTGCTGGCCACCGGAATCAGCCGTCAATCCAATGCGGAAGTGCTGATTCCGATGGACCCATCCCAGGCCGACCATCTGAAAGCCTACGGACTGGCCTACAAGGTGCTCAAGGCGGGAGAATCAGTTGAATGGCTGCTCAATTACCGGGGTGGCAGTTTCCTTCTGCCGGATAATGAGTTGTTCATCCGTCAGGCCCGGCTGATGGGTGTCAGCTTCGAGTTGCTGGGGCCCGGGCAGGTGGCTGCGATCCACGGCAGGATAGAGCAGGAGAACATGGAGGTGGTGCTGCTTGAAAAAGCACCGCGGGTGGCTATCTACACGCCTCCGAACAAAAGCCCCTGGGATGATGCGGTCACGTTGGCGCTGACTTACGCGGAAGTGGATTACGAGACAATCTGGGACGGCGATGTGATGACTGGTGGGCTGGAGGAATTCGATTGGCTGCACCTTCACCACGAGGATTTTACCGGCCAGTTCAATCGTTTCTATATCGGCTACACGAGCCGGGACTGGTATCAGGAGGAAGTGGCGCGAAGTACCGAAATGGCCAGTCGATTTAACTATGCCAAGGTCTGGCAACTGAAGCACGCGGTGGCCCGCAGGATTGCGGACTACGTGCATCAGGGAGGTTTCCTGTTCGGGATGTGCCTGGCCAGTGAAACTCTGGATATTGCGTTGGCGGCAGGGGGCGTGGATATCGTGGCGGCCCAGGCGGATGGCGACGGGATCACTCCGAACGCACAGCAGTTGCTCGATTACAGCCGGTGCCTGGCGTTCGAGAATTTCACGGTGCAGCTTAACCCCACGTTGAATTCGTTTTCCAATATCGATGGACATCAGGTGAACAACCCTCAGCAACGTCAGCCTCTGGGCTATTTCAAGCTGTTTAAGTTCTCCGCCAAGTACGACCCGGTGCCCGCTCTACTGACCCAGAATCATACGGACTTTATCCAGGGTTTTTTTGGCCAGTCGACCAGTTTTAATCGCGCGGCGCTAAAAGATGCGGTCACAGTGCTTGCGAACCAGGAGGGCAAACCCTGGGTAAACTATATACACGGCAATGCCGGCAAGGGGTTCTGGACGTTTATGGGCGGTCACGATCCAGAGGATCCGGAACACCGGATCGGGGATATTCCGACCAAGCTTGAACTGCACAAGAATTCGCCGGGTTACAGGTTGATTCTCAACAATCTGTTGTTTCCCGCCGCGCGTAAAAAAGAACTCAAAACATAAAATAATATGGCAATGGGAGGTTCCCGTTATGAGACTTACCGCCATCCTGGGGGCTATCGGGGCTCGTTGTCCCGATCCCGGCACAAGGCAGGCTGAGGTAGCCGGACTGTCGATAGACAGCCGCACAACGCAGGCCGGAGATATTTTTTTCGCGATTACGGGCGCGGAATCCGACGGGCACGATTACGTTGCCGCGGCAGGCAGGCAGGGCGCGGTGGCGGCGGTGGTAACAAGGGAAGTTCCCGGATGCTCTGTTCCGCAAATAGTTGTGGAGGACACGCGCGAGGCGTTGGCACTGGCGTCTTGCGAGTTTTACGGCCATCCCTCGGAGTCGTTACCGTTGATTGGCATTACCGGCACCAACGGAAAAACCACGGTAGCCTGGATGGTGCAACAGCTGCTGGCCGGGCGGGGGATCGGCTGCGGACTGATGGGTACGATCTATAATATCACCGAGCCTGATAAGCAGGAGAAAAGCAAGCTGACAACCGACATGCCGCACCAGGTACAGCAAATGCTGGCCAGAATGCGCGATAATCGTTTTCGCGCCGCGGTGATGGAGGTCAGCTCCCACGCTCTGGACCAGAAACGTACATTAGGCACAACATATCAGGTGGCGGTGTTTATGAATCTCACTCCCGACCACCTGGACTACCATCTGGATATGGAACGCTATTTTGCAGCCAAAAGTCTTTTATTTTCCAGCTTGGAGAGCTCTGCACGCTCTGTGGTTGGTTGGGATGACCCGTGGGGTGAGAAACTGGTGGGGTCCATCAGCGGACCGGTAATCAAGTTCGGCCGCCGCAAGGGCAGTGATATACGGATTGTGGACTGGCGGCCCGGGAAGGACGGGGCGGAAATCCGGCTCGAAGTTTTCGGACGTAACTTGTCCGCGGAAGTTGGCTTGCTGGGTGGGTTCAACGCGCAGAATATCGCCGCAGCCATCGGAGTGGGAACCGCGATGGGCCTCAGTGTGGAAACCCTGCGGGAACTTATCCCATCGCTTAAGCCTGTACCGGGCCGAATGGAGCCCGTGCGGGCCGGTCAGCCGTTCAACGTGCTGGTGGACTACGCCCACACTCCCGATGCGCTGGAGAAAGCGCTGGACGCCGCTCGTGAGCACACAAACGCCAGGCTGGTCAGTATTGTGGGTTGTGGTGGGGACAGGATGACCCAGAAGCGTGCTCCGATGGGGGAAATATCCATCAACAAGGCTGATTTTACCGTAGTGACCTCGGACAATCCCCGCAGTGAGGAACCAGGGGAAATTATCAAAATGATGCTGGAGGGAGTGCTTAAGGGCGGGGGAGTAGAAGGCGAAAACTATCTTGTGGAACCTGACCGCGGGAAGGCAATCAAGGCGGCGCTGGCCATGATGTCCCCCGGTGATACACTGCTGATTGCGGGCAAGGGCCACGAGGACTACCAGATTCTTCCCAGCGGCACGATCCATTTCGACGACTGTGAGGTGGCGCGGGAAGTTATTTTATCGTTGGGTTATTAGTGCTTCAATCGGCTGGTGAGGCAAAAGAAAACGCGAACCGCCCCCATCGAGGGGGCGGTTCGCGTTTTGTGTACGGTTACGTTTTGCTGGCAATTAGATGGTTTTGCAGGAACCTCCGCAGTAGCGGGCCGGCACGTTCATTGCAAGAGCCGCTATCGGGGGGGGGAAGAGCAGTGCCGCCGGCGAAAAGCAATGAACGTGCCGGCCCGCCCCACCTTCCTGCATTAATCCCTACTCGTTCTCGTTAAAATAATCTCCCTTTGCGTGGCCGCTCATCTGATTGTCCTTAAGCGCCACCGTGCCACCGTCTTTGGCCACGTAAACTCCGTACTGCTGGGTGCCCGCACCGCTGTCGAGTATACGGTTGTTTTCCAGAGTTATATCCGTGGCGAACGGATCGACATAGACACCGTAGCCGCGCTCGCTATCTCCGTTATCTGCTATCTCATTGTTGCGGAACGTGTTGCGATGTCCGCTGAGTTCTACCTGCTCGGGACGGAAATAGACGCCGCAGAAGCCGTTGCCCCGGATTGTGTTATCCGTGAACAGGTTATCTGTATCCTTATGGCCGATAGAGATACCATAGAGGCCGTTGTTCTCGATCAGGTTGCCGCTGAACTTGCCGTAGCGCACTCGCCAGCAGAGGAAGAAGCCGATCTTGTCGTTGTCGTGGAAATGGCTATCGGTGATCTGGGCGTTGGGGCTGCCTGTGCCGGGGTGGACTCCGTAATTGGTGTTCTCATATGACTCGCAGTCGATAACCTTGATATTGTCCGTGATCTGGAACGAGATCCCGTCGCCGTTGTAACCGCGCACTGTGCAGTTGCGGATAACGCAGTCGGTGCTGCGATAGAGGTAAATACCGCCGCCACGGCAACCGTCGAGGAAGAACGGGTTCTCTTCACGGTTCCCGTCCACGGTGATCCCCTCGAAAGTAAGCCCCTTCCTGTCGATCCCGCACAGCATCGGGAACTTGTTCTCCGCCCGTGAGTTGCTGTTGATATAGTCGTAGTCGCGCACGGTGCGATGGGTCAGGAACAGGGTATCACCCCTGATCTCTTTGATACCGGTAACCGAGACAGCCCAGCCGCTGTTGTAACGGTCGTCTATAATCGATAATCCCATGCCCGGCTTGAACTTCTCCGGCTCGGCAACTACAATCACATCCTCGCCGAAATCTCCACAATCAACAACCTTGCTGCCCACGCCGGGAGCTTTTTTCAGGATTGTCTTGCCGGGTTCACCGCGAACTACCACGTTATCCACAGGGATAAAGACGCTGTTGTGGATTGTAAAAGTACCCTCGCCAATAAGCAGCGTGTCGCCGGGGGCCAGCATGTCGGCTGCCTGCTGAATCGCCACATTGTCGTTGCCGATTACATCAGCGGAGCCACTCAGGGCCACTGTGACCGTGCGGGGGGATTTGCCGCCTGAGCTCTGCTGGCCGGAAGAGCAGCCGGCGGCCATCAGCAAGGGCAGGGCCAGCGAGGCCAGCATTAGTGCGGAGATGGAAATATTCATCGGTATCGCCTCCTGAATGGATATAATGTATTACTTCATATGAACGTCTAAAAACCTTAAGAGTGCTTGAGTTGTACGCTCTAAATAGGGTGCGCCGTTGAACCATCCGTGGCCAACATCGAAATCCGTATACAACTCGGCGGTAATTCCCAACGAGCGAAGTTTGCTTGCATAATATACTGATTCGCCGTAAGCGACCTTAGAATCAGCCGTGCCGTGAAGTAAAATAACCGGCGGATCAGCAGGGTCAAGATATGTCCCGGCTTCGGCGGCCCTGTAAGCCTCAGGGTGAGCATAGTAGTCGGCTCCGATCAGTTTGAGCGGACCGCCTTTATTTTTGTGTATCAATTGAACGACCGGGTTAAATCCTCCCGCAGCCTGGACATCGCTTGACTGGTCACTCCAGCCGCCAGAACCCTCAAACTCATCCACGCCGCCACTGGATGCCGCCAGCAGGGCCAGGTGTCCTCCCGAGGAGCCGCCTGCTACAGCGATTCTTCCCTTGTCTACATTATATTGCTTTGCGTGGGCGCGAAGAAAACGGACCGCACACTTTACGTCCTCGATCTGGGCTGGAAACAAAGCCTCGTCCGAGAACCTGTATTCTACACAGGCGCAGATATAACCGGCTTCGGCCATGATCATGGCCTGACGGCTGAACTGGATTGCGCTGCCGCCCTGCCAACCACCCCCGTGGAGAAAAAGCACCACGGGAAATGGGCCTTCCTGGTTTTTCGGCAAAAAAAGCGCCAGGCTGAGCTCCCGGCCGCCGCCCGTGCCGTAGACCACCGGCTGAATTACCTCCACCTTGGCGCTGCTTTGCTGCCAGTTGCCTGTTGGAAATTCCGCGTACGCGGAGACAGCGGCAAGCAGCAGAAGCAATATAGTCATGGCGAGTTTCATAAAGCCCTCTTATGTAAGATTGGCAAAGAAATCAATCGGCGCTTGCCCTTGCCGGTGAACGTAGCAGCCCGGCAGTAAAAATCCCGACAACAAAAATCGCACACAATGATATTTCGATAAGAAGTTCCAGCCAGACATTGGCGATCATCGTTTCAAGATAAATGCAGCCGATATAACACAGTCCCGCAGCTCCCAGCACTGCGGTCATCTGTCCCCAACGGTATGCCACGGGGTAAATCCGCCGGGTGAGCATGTAGAGCAAGCCCGCCAGCAGCATATACGCCGCCAGCGTGGCCCACGCCGCACCCATCATTCCCATTATCGGAATCAGCAGAAAGTTGGCAGCCACGTTAAACGCCGCCGCTATCAGCGTTGTCCAGGCGTAATAGTGTGTTTTGCCTTTCAGGTCGCAGCCCACTGTCAGGTTCACATACACGCCGAAAAACACGTAGCTCGCCATTACCAGCGGAATCACCTGCAGGCCCACCCAGTAATCACTGTGAATCAGATTGTAGCCGAACAACTTGATTGCCACCAGGTTATCCGCCAGCAGACTGATAGTTAGAAAAAGAACTGCCAGTACGGCTACGGTCACGGTCATGATCCGCGAGAAAGTCTCCTGGGCATTATCGGCTTTGGCAGCGCGGACCAGGTATGGTTTCCAGGCCAGCGTAAACGAGGCCACCGCCAGGTTGGCCACAGCGCCCAACTGGTAGCCCACACTGTAGTAAGCTACTGTTTTGGCGTCAATCAGGCGCTCGAGTATCCACTTGTCGGCCATGTCCAGCATTACTTTACCCAGGCTGCTGAAAATGATCGGGAAGCCGAATGCAAAATAGATACGGAACAGTTTGCGGTCGAACACGGGGCGGATGTAGCGGCCGAACAGGGGGATAAACAGCAGGCTGACAACCCCGCTGCTGATTGCGTTGGCCGCAAGTACTCCGGTCATGCCTGTCTTTTTTACGCCGAGAAAATATATCACCATGGCGCCGTAAACAGCCACGGAAAGCAGCAATGCTCCGGAATAGGCGAATGGTTTCTGCTTGGCCCGCAGCAGGCTGTAGGGCAGGATATTAACTGTTTCCAGCCAGATTACCACTGCGGCCAGACGGATCAGCAGCGTGTCGCCGGGCAGCGTTTGCGCATAATAAGAAGCCGCCACAGCGGGGGCGTAGGCATACAGCACGGTGCAGCCGATAGTACTTACCGTTAACAGCGGCCAGAAATGCGAGCTGAACACCCGGCGGTCGTCGGTGGAGTCTATCAGGTAGCGCACCAGCGAGTTGCCCATCCCGAACATCAGCATAAGCTGTAGCAGGCCGATCAGCACGTAGGCCAGTTTATAGTGGCCAAACTGCTCGGGGGGCAGAAGGTTACTGAGCACGGGCAGCAGGATCAGGCCCATACTGCGGCCGATTACTCCGCTGATCCCGTAGATCGCCGTTTCTTTAACCAGTGAGCGGATCGAGGCCGCGGTCATATAAGCCGCCGGAAGAGTTAGCGTATTTTGATTGTCGCGATACTGATCAGGGTCAGGATGATGCCGACAATCCAGAACCGGACAACCACCTTGGTCTCGGCCAGGCCGAAATGCTGGAAGTTGTGATGGATCGGGGCGCGGTGGAAAATCCTCCGGCCCAGCAGACGGATCCCTATTTTCTCCTGGATCAGCACACTGGCGCCCTCGGCCACGAATATCCCGCCGGCTATCAGGAACAGGAACTCCTGCTTGAGCATAATCGCCACCACGCCCAGGATTCCCCCAAGGGCCATCGAGCCGGTATCGCCCATGAACACCTGGGCCGGAAACGCGTTGAACCACAGAAAGCCGAGACCCGCGCCCACCAGCGCCGCCAGGATAATCGAGAGCTCTCCGCTACCCACGATATGCGTAAACAACAGGGTTCGCGAGTAGATCGAGTTGCCGATAATATAGGCGAACAGGGCATAGACCCCTGCGGTCAGCGAGGCGGGTACTATCGCCAGCCCATCCAGCCCGTCGGCGAAATTAACCGAGTTGGAGATAGCCAGGATAACAAACATGCCGAACGGTACATAGAGCCAGCCCAGGTCCAGCACCGGCTCCTTGATAAACGGCAACTGCAGCCAGAACTTGTAGTCCGCGGACGTAACACCTTCAAGGCCCTGCAGAAGCTTGATCCTCTCGGCGTCAAGCGGGCTGGCCGTGCTCGAAAGGTAAAAGAGCATGAATACCAGTCCGAAACAGGACTGAAGAATGAGCTTGGTGGCCTGGCCCATGCCCTTCCGGCTGTCCTGATGCTTGGCCTTGAGGTAATCGTCGTAAAACCCTATGCCGCCGAACCATAACATGGCCGCCACCACCCACTGGGCAAACGGGTTGGCCGGATCGCTCCAGAGCAGAATCGCCACCAGCACGGAGCCGATAATCAGCACCCCGCCCATGGTGGGTGTGCCACGCTTGCTCTCCGGGTCCATGAAGCCGTAGTCGAATATCGTATCGCGCGCACCGCTCAGGTACAGGCGACGGATCGTCCAGTTGCCCAGCAGCAGGATTAACCCGAATGCCGTTATCGCCGCCACGATCGAGCGGATGGAAATATAGCTGGCCAGCCGGGTCCACTCCCAGCCGGGTATCGTTTCCAGCACGTACTTGCAGAGATAGTAGATCATTCCTCCGCCTTCCCCCCGCCGCCGCGCCTTGTTGCATCGCTGTCAGACCGGTTTAACTCTCTGATCCGGTTAAGCGAGCGCTTGAGCGGAAAGCTGGGATTAAAATCCGTACAGGTGGGGATAAACTGCTCGACACTATTTACCAACTGGTGGCCGGGCGCTATTACTCCGCGCACCAGCAGGTGCTCCACCGCCGATAACAGGGCCTGACGGATGCGCCAGTTGGGGTGAAGGGCCAGTTTGCCCGACAGTTCAGTAAGATCCTGCTCGCCACCGGATATTCCAAGAGCCTCGATACAGCTCCATCGCACTTCCAGTGAATTATGAGATAGATTATGCAACAGAGATTCTGTCAGTAACTTATTGGTGTTAGAATGTTGTTTTAGTTCAATTATACAATTTGCCGCTTCCACCCGCACCTCGTAGTAGGGGTCTTCACGGAGGCATCCGGCCAGCAGCTCTTCAAGCCTGGAATCCCACTCGCCGAACCTGGTCAGGGCGGTGATGGCGTTGCGACGGATAAAGCCTGTCTGGCTTTTTCCCCTGCTGAATATTCTTTTCCAGGCGGAGCCGGCGGGACGTTCACCGGCCAGGGTCAGCAGAATATCGCGACGTTGACGGTGGAAAGTAAGCCCGGCCAGCTTTACTCCCTGGTTTCTTACCTGCCAGCGAGAGGACACAAGATAAATGTCCGCAAGATAGCGCAGCAGGCGGATATCGGGGTATTGCTCAATATCCGTCTCATCCATCCCGGCCAGGACCGTACCCGCGCGGGCCAGCACGCTGGCTGGCGGAAGGCTGGCCAGCCGGACAGCTTCCAAGTTGCCCCACGATGGTTGTGCGTGGCTGCCGGAAAGAGACTCCAGAGGTTCTCCGGCCATCACGCTTTCCACCGAGCGGGCGTAAACCGATTGTTCCGTGACAACGTTCATCTGACGGGCTGCGCGGCTTATTTGTTCAAGGCGGCTACTGTCGGCCAGCATTGAGATGATAGCCCGTGACAGCAGGGCAGGCTCCACAACAGCCGTTGTCCCCCCGGGGCCGGCCACGGGACGCTCGAATATGACTTCCGCCGCCCCCGCTTTTGCCAGGGCCAGCGCATTGACCGCCTGGTGTTCCCCGGCAAGGCTGCTCTTGGGGATAATAATCGAGGGCAGGCCGCAGGTGAGCAGTTCGTTCAACGTACCGGCTCCGCCACGGCAGACCAGCAGGTCGGCGGCGGAGTAATAAGTCTGGATATCCGTAAAATAATGGCAGGGTATGTAGCGCTTAAGCAGCGCGGCATCCAGCCCCAGTTCCTTAACCAGCCGGGCCGTGTCCCGTGCGGCGTTGTACTGCCGGCTTCTGTTTGCGCCCGTGCCGTGAATTATAACCAGGTTTTCGTCCTTCAGCAGCGAGGGTAGCGCTGCCACCAACGCATGGTTTATCGTGCGCGCCCCCTGCGAGCCCCCGAACACCATCAGCACCCGTGCCGCATTGTCGAGGTTCAGCTTGCGGCGCGCCGCTGTCTTTTCCATACTGGAAATCTGAGGACGCACCGGGTAGCCGGTAAATTCCACATCGGCGCCGGGAAGAAATTTTGCTGAATCGATAAAAGAAGTCCAGACCCTGTCGGCATGGCGGCTGATCATCTTGTTCCAGCGTCCTGGGGCATAGTTCTGTTCGTGGATGAATATCCTGACCTTGCTCAGGCCGAGTTTCCTCAGCAGAGATGCGGCCAGCACGGCAGGTACGCTGGCGTATCCGCCCGTGCCGACAATTGCATCGGGTTTGAAGCGTGTGAGAATCGCAAGAGCCTGTAGAAATCCTGCGCCGATCCGCAGGCCCGCGGCAAGCTTGCCGCCAAAGCCGCCGGTTACTCCGGCGCTGGCCACGAAGCTGATCGGGTAACCGAGTTCCGGCACTATTTCTTCCTCGGCCCGGCCGCGAACGCCGATATAGAGGAACTCGGCTGTGTCGTATCTGGCTTTGAGTGATTCGGCAATGGCCAGGGCGGGGTAAACATGGCCACCGGTTCCGCCGCCTGTCAGGACAAATTTCACCTGGTATGTCCGCTTGTAGTGTGGTGGTTCGGCAGTTGTTCCGTGCTTCCTTCAGTATGCGCTGAATAATAGTTTCAGCACGGTTTGCAGTCAAACTATATTTTATCTGCAAAGAGTGGAGTTTTTTGCGGTGGAATTGATTCCAGCCGAAGATACTGTTGCGTTTATTATGGTGTGGATTATACATTATAAACGCCGCAACCGGTAAGGTATCCAATCATTGCAGTCAGGCCGGATTAACCGCAACCGCCCGATTGAATGCTGCAATTGCTCCCACCGGTGGACGGCTCCCGTCGCAGAGCCTGCCTGGATTAATCCGGCATTAACAGTAATACCTGACCGGTGCCGGCGGTGGCGGCCGCCGCATATCGAGGATAATCGCAAACATATAATATTGCGGGAGATAAATATTAATGCAATTCGCACAATACGGTAAGACAGGCCTGAAGATCAGCCGTCTGGCTTTCGGCGGGATGAGGTTCGAATCCCCAAATGACACAAGCCGGATGGCGGAGATTGTATTGGCGGCGCGTGAGCAGGAAATCAACTATTTCGATACCGCACCCGGTTACTGCGCCGACCAGAGCGAGATTATATTCGGTGAGGCAGTCCGTCAGATGCGGGCAATGCCGGGAGAGTTCTACCTGTCGAGCAAAACCAGCAAGCCGGACGCCGAGGGAGTGCGGGCCGATCTGGGCCGCAGTCTTGAGCGCCTTAAAACCGACAGAATAGATTTCTATCACTGCTGGTATCTGCTGACCCTGGAGGGCTGGCAGGCGCGCAAGAGCGAGGGAGCGCTGGACGAGCTGCTCAAAGCGCGGCAGGACGGACTGATCCGTCACCTGGTATTCAGCACCCACCTGATGGGAGATGAAATCCGCAGCGTTATCGGCGAGGAAATATTCGAGGGCGTAACCCTGGGCTACAACGCAGCTAATTTTGCCTACCGCAGAGCAGGTGTGCAGGCGGCGGCGGAGGCGGGGATCGGCTTGGTGGTGATGAACCCGCTGGGCGGAGGAGTAATAACCCAGAACCCGGACACGTTCGGCTATATCCGTTCCGCCAGCGGGCAGAGTGTGCTGGAGGCGGCGCTTAATTTTCTCTGGGCCCACGAGCAGATCACCGCCACGCTGGTGGGATTCCGCAATATTCAGGATGTGGAAACAGCCGCCGCCGCGTGGAAAAAATACGACGGTGGCGTGCGGCCGGATTTTGGGCGGATGGAGCAGCAGGTCACCGAGGCGCTCAATAGCCTGTGCACCGGTTGCCGCTATTGCCATGATTGTCCGGAGGGTATCCCGGTTTTTAAATACATGGAAGCCTACAACCAGATGATGCTCAAGGGTGGCGAAAGCCTTAGAGAGAGGCTCAAATGGCATTTCGGGATCGACGATCTGAGTGAGCTGGATAAGTGCACTTCCTGCGGAAATTGCGAACAGGCCTGCACCCAGCACCTGCCGATCCTGCAACGATTCGAGGAGATGAAGCAAGTTTTCGGCCAATCCGCCTGACAGCAGCCAGCAGGGGCAAACCAATAGCCAAACCCGGAGGATGGATGACGGATAAGACTACAGAAATTATCGAGGCCGCCTATCAGCCATTCGACAGCGAGCGCCTTAACCTGCCCGGCAGACTGGTTCGGGCGCCTGTCTGGTCGTCCACCGCGGATGCGGACGGATTTGTCAGCGATAACACGGTTGACTTTTACACAAAACTGGCGGGCAACGGGTTGGGGATGATAATCACCGGGTTCGCTTTCGTGAGCGAGGGCAGCCGGGCCGTGCCCAGGATGTTAGGTATCTCCAACGACGATTTCATCCCCGGTCTGGAGCGGCTGGTGGAAGCCGTGCATGCAAAGGGCGACAAGATAGCCCTGCAGATAGCCCACTGCGGGCTGAATGCCGACAACTCGTATGATCCGGACGGATTGATCTATGGTCCCAGCCTGATCATGCTGGGCGGCAACACACAGGCCGAGAAATCAGGCCGTCTGCACAAGGGAAACGCCCATATTATGCGCTCTCTCACCCGCTGGCAGATTGACCAGATTATCGACGAGTTTATCGAGGCAGCCGAGCGCGCGGAAGAGGCCGGATTCGACGCGGTGGAGGTTCACGGTGCGCACCATTACCTGATCAGCGAGTTTCTCAGCCCGATGTTCAACAAGAGGACGGATATATTTGGCGGCGGATCACGCCAGCGTTCCCGTTTTGCGGTTGATATCGTACGCGGCATCCGCGAGGCCATGCCCCGGCTGCCGATCCTGTTCAGGCTGAACTGCGAGGATTTTACTCCTGTCGGGATCACGCTTGACGATGCGCGGGTAACAGCCGAGATGGTGGCCGAAGCCGGTGCGGACATTATCAGCGTAAGCGGCAATAATCCTGTCCGCACGCGCATAATCAAGCGGGAGAAAGAGGCTTATTTCCGCGAACAGGCCAAAGTGATCCGTGGGGCCAGCGGACTGCCGGTAATTGTTACCGGCGGAATCCGTTCACCGGAGGGAGTGAACGAAATTCTGGCGGGAGAATTCGCTGATCTTGTGGGCATAGGCCGTCCGCTGATCCGCACTCCCGACCTGCCGGCACGCTGGCGGAAGGGCAATTTTGAGCCCTACGACTGTATTTCCTGCAACGGCTGCATGCGCGCCGGGATGGAATACAGCGTAAGATGCATGCGGATGGGAGAGAGCGGGCCGGAGGAGGATACGCTCTGAGCGGCAAGTTGGCCGCCGGGAAAATACGCTCGGTTATCCCTTTTGATTCAGGGGCCGAAAGAGCAGCCAGCTCTGGATAGCCAGCGAGACTGCAATTAACGCCAGAGCCAGCAGGTAAGGACTGTGCAGGTTCCAGATTTCGGCCACCAGGCCGCCTGCCAGCGGGCCAATCAGGATGCCCAGGCCGATAACCGCTTCGTGGAAACCTGTGCGGGACGTGGAGCCGGGAGGCCGGCTGGTGCTGTAATATATGCTCGATGAATAGGTGAACCCGGCGCTAAGGCCGATCAGCAACATCCCTGCCGCATAACCTGCCGGGTGGCTGGTCCAGACCAGCAGGGCCGCCCCCGGCACGGCCAGCAGTTGCGTGAGCAGATAGAGACGCCGGTTGTACTGCCAGCTATGCCAGTATTTTGCCAGCCAGAACATAGCCAGTTGGCCGCCGTGAATCAGCGCCAGCATCAGGCCCAGCATGGTCCGGTCCATCCCATCCACATCCAGCGCCAGTTTGGGAAACAGCATTTTGGCTGCTCCCAGGGTGAATACAAGTGCAAAATTGGCGATCCAGCCGCACACCAGAAACCGCTTCCACAGCCTGATATCCTTCGCACCGGGCCTGGCCAGAAAATCCTTACCCGCCGATTTCGCGCCCGCCTCTTTTTCCGAAAGCAGGAGAATCAGTACCAGGACCGCAAGCGACATGTATACACACCAGCCAAATGGCAACGTGGCGCTATATTCTGTCAGCCTGCCGCAGACATAGTGGCCCAGGGTAAAACCCAGGCTCCAGGCGATACAGAAGTTCCCCAGCGTGGTACTCAGGTTGCGCCCGTGACGGCTATCAGCCAGCAGGGCTTGCAGGGTGGGCCAGTAGAGCCCGATCGAAACGTGAAACAGGCCGTAGTAGATGTAAAGTTCCAATAAACTGCTGGCGCGTGTAAAGAGCATGCAGGCCACCAGGCCGATTATACCGTAAATGAGCAGGCTGTACTTACGGTTTAACTTGTCGCTCAACCGTCCGGATATCAGGCTGCATACCACATACAAGACGGCTCCGGTGGCCCCGATAGTGCCCAGGTGAACCGGCCCGGCTCCCAGCTCCAGGGCATAGACAGCCACACCGCCGATAATGAACGCACAGATGAAATCCACCAGAAAACTGCCGGAGTAGATAAGATAGCGGTTTGGCGGAAAATGGAACCTGGCTGACATTCTTTGCGTTAACCTTTCAGGGGTATGGACATGCTGTTGCTGGAAGGAGGCAAAATAAGCACTACCTTATCTTAAGGCAAGAGACCGCAAAGGAAGGGGAGATGTTCTTAAGCTGAGCCCGTAATGGACAGTTGACTATGGGCTGGCCGGGAAGTTATGAAAAAACAATATTGCTCCATGCAAAATTGTCAGCCGCGCATACCGCTGATATTGAGCAGTACCTCGCTTTTCTGGATTTGAGTTGAAACCTTTTCTTTTATCTCGTCCAATATCCCGGCGTCAAGCTCAAGAGTGCTCCATAGTTTTTTCGGTATCTTCGCCAGGTAGCCCTCGCCGGAGTCGCCCACATGCATTTGCCTGCAGATGGTGTCGGAAAGAGCCAGCAGGAAAGTTTGCCTGCGTTGCTCACTGGGGCAAACTTCGGGCTCATGGTGATAACGCACGCAATCGACAATCTGGATCGGCAGGCCCCAACGGTCTAACACCGCAGCGCCGACCTGGGCGTGGTCTAATCCAAGACGTTCTCTTTCCAGCTCTATTATATCACAGTTCGAGCCCGGTTCGCCGGGATTGTCAGGCAGGCTCTCGAAGGCCTCGCGAAGGTGGGTGGAGCTGATCAGCCTGCCGATATCGTGCAACAGGCCGACAACATGGGACTGGGGACCGTTATTCCCCATAACTTTCGTCATATTCTGAATTTCTTCCATGCAAATCGCCACTCCTATCGAATGCTCCCAGTACTCTATGGGGTTCAGCAGGCTCTTCGGCATGTCAGCCACGTAATTAACCACCGAAATATCCACGACCAGTTTTCTAACTTCGTTTAAGCCCAGGCGCATCACCGCTTCATGTACCGAGGTAATTTTCCGCCGGGCGCCATACAGGGCCGAATTAGCCACTTTCAACAGCATACTGGTCAACGAGGGATCGTCGGAAATAACACGGCTCAGTCTCTTAACATCCGGCTCCGCGGTATTGAGAGCCTTTTCCACCATCACGACCACCGGGTTCAAAGTAGGCAGTCGCCTGACGTTCATAAGCTGTTCGATGACTTCTTTCAGGGTATACATTGTATTATCGTCGATTAATGTGAGTTGGGGCAATTTGCCCTGCCATGGTTTAAGATGGCTATCAATATATGTCCAAAATCCCGGATTGCATCAAAAAAAAACAGAGCATAATAATAAACTTGAATTCAGGTACCAGCTCAACACCAGGGCAGGCATCAGCTGGTGATTGTACAGACTAAATTGGCGCTGCCCGGTCCGTATGGCCTCGAACTGTCGAACCCGTCGTACATCGCCACATTCTTCAACCCCGCATCCCGGCAAAGTCCGGCAAGCTGATCGCCGGTAAGCGGAAAGAGCGTTTCGCTCTGGCTGGCCAGCAGCTTTCCGTCCTCGATAATGTTCAGCCTGAATATCACTTTGCCGTCCTTGTACTCGTACATTCGCTGGAACGTGATTTGCCGTCCCTGGTGGCTAACTGTTTTCTCAGCTAGTTTCTCAGGGCGCTCGCGCAGGATCTTGTCGTAGCCAAGAAGGTGAATCACCGCAATCGCTCCGGGAGCAAGCGCCGCCTTCAGGGCGTTGAAAAAGCGCACACGAAGCGATGAATCGAGGTGTGGCAGTGTGTTGCCCAGGCAGATAACGAGTCCCCAGGGGCCGTGAGCAGCCGCCAGCCTGTCCAGATGGTCCATCCCGTCCTGATGGATTGTTACGCCGGGAAGGTTTCGTGTGGCCAGTTTATGGAGCTCTACTGATGGTTCCGCGCCCTCGGGATGCAGCCCCTCCGCCGCCAGGCTCTCCAGGTGACGGCCGGTGCCGCAGCCGATATCCAGGCAGCGCAGCTTATCGTGCGCCGCGAGAAGAGCGCTGATTATAAACGGAATTTCGCTGGCCAGGCGTCTGGGCCAGTCGATAAATATATCGTAGTAAGGAGCCAGCGCCGAGTAGCTGTCCTGGTTATCCATGGTTATCTTCCTTTGCCTGCAGGCGTTTTACCGCCTGCTGTTGTCTGGCTTGAATGTTAGTGCCGCCAGTTGAACAACAAGCGCATTGATCGCGGCTTGCCGCGGAGTTAGCGAGCGAATAATACATCATTTTCCCCTTAACAGTATAAGATTCGCCGCTGCTTGCTGCGGGGAGTCTTCAATTGTATATTACCTTAAATTGCAACTTTGATTATTCCTGTCAAGTACGGTGTAGCTCAAGGAGAGGCATACGATGTTGAGAAGACGGCTGCTGAAAACTCTCGTTCTGACCGTGGTTGTTGGATTTTCCGGTATTGGTTGCAGCGCCATCAGAAATATAAATCTCTATTCATCAAAAGAAGAAGTTCAACTGGGCAATTCACTGAACAAGGAAATCCGCAAGCAGATGGAAATGCTCGGCGACGCCAGGCTGGACTCGTTTGTGGACAAGCGCGGCAGGGCGTTGATCGAGCACTCGAAGCGTAAGGATATTGAGTACCATTTCGCTGTGGTCAAGGACGAGACAGTCAATGCGTTCGCCATTCCGGGAGGCTACTGCTATATCAATATCGGTCTGTTCCGCAAGAGCAGGACCGAGGCCGAGTTGATCAGCGTGATCAGCCACGAGATAAACCACGTGGTACACCAGCACGGCATGAAGCGCATGAGCCAGATTAACCTGGCCGGCGCCTTTAGCGAAGCCCTGCTGGGCAACAGCGGAATCGCGGCCAATCTGGCGGCTAACCTGCTCACAAACACCGGGCTTCTCTACTATAGCCGCGAGGCGGAGCGCGAGGCTGACAGTGATGGCTTGCTGATGATGTATCAAGCCGGCTACGATCCCCGGGGGATGGTGGAGATGTTCGATATGCTCAAGCAGGGCCGGGAATCAGAGCCCTCGGCCTGGGCCAATCTGTTCAGCACTCATCCGATGACAAACGAGCGCATTGAGAGCGCACGTGCGTTGATAGCGCAATTGCCGCCAAAAGATGGACTGCTGACAAACAGCCCGGAGTGGGAGGGGATCAGGGCGTATCTCAAGCAGAAATATCCCCCGCCGGCGGACAAGTAAGAGCAGGAGAATTGAGATCAGCTTTATACCGATTGACGAGTTTGGGAAGTGAATAAAGAAAATCGACCGGAATACAAAAAGTTATCTGCCAGAGAGGGTGTTAGCCATGCCGGATATTTCTGTTGAGTACATGGGCCTTAAACTTCGCAACCCGTTAATTGTCGCCAGCAGCGGACTGACACGCAATGCTGCTCTGGTGCGTTTATGCGAGCAGGCGGGCGTGGGTGCGGTGGTGATGAAAAGCATTTTCGAGGAAGATATCCGGCGCAGGGATAATACGTTCAATGACTTCCTCTCCTCGCATCCGGAGGCCAGCGATTATTTCAGGGCCGATGTAGGCCTGGTCTACGGCGCGCAGCATTATTGCGACGAGATTCGCCAGCTCAAAAAGGAGATTGGAATTCCTGTGATCGCCTCTGTTAACTGCGCGGAGCCGCGCTGGTGGGTGGATTATGCCTCACAACTGGCTTCCGCCGGGGCCGATGCTATCGAACTCAACCTCTCGGTTCCCTCTGTCGATCTGGACTTGTCCTCGGAGCAGGCGGAAAATAGCTTCAGAGAAATAGTGACCGCGGTCGCCTCCAGGGTGAATATCCCGTTGGCGGTTAAAATGAGCGGCCAGCTCACAACGCCCCAGAACATGGCGAAAAAACTTATCGATGCGGGTGCGAGTGCGCTGGTTACGTTCAATCGCCGGAGCGGCCTGGATATCAGCCTCAACAGCCGCAAGGCGTTCAGCTCCAAGGGCGACCAGGGGCTGACCACGCCCCAGCAGATTTATTTCCCCCTGCGCTGGGTAACTATCCTGCACAAGTTGATGCCGGATGTGCAGCTCTCGGCCTCGGGCGGAGTGCATAGCGGCGAGGCGTTTGTCAAGTATATCCTTGCCGGAGCCACCACCGTACAGGTCTGCTCGCTGTTCTACCGGGAGGGGCTCAAGCAGGCGTCCCAACTGTTAGACACTTTGAGTGCATATATGGAGCGTATGGGAGTGGATAATATCGGCCAGATCCGGGGCAGCGTTGAGCAGGATATCATGATCGGCAGCCGCGATCAGCAGCGTCTGGAATACCTTCAGCTTTCAAAAGGACATTACCTGGAGGTGGATTCCACCGATGGCGGCGGGTTGATGTATGAGTCGCACAATTCACATGAGGACTAGTACTTACGGTTTGCGTTTTTGACGAAGAGGATAAAATGGGAGGGGCGGCGCAGGTAAGCGCCGCCCCTTTTTATGTAAGGCGGGTAACGGATTATAGAGCGATTCTCAAAAGAAATGTCCGCGTGAATATTCTTTGCGGGGCCGTTTTTTTGACGTAGGGGCGAGGCATGCCTCGCCCGCAAAGTATACAGTGACCCACGGCTTAAAGGACGAATACAAGGGAAAGCCCCTACGGTTTCTTACGAACAACGGATGTTATTCCGTGCCCTTCTCGGAATTTTCTTTTCTCCGCAATAAAACAAAACTTTCGAGAAACACGATAGAAAGGGTCTCAGGCGGGAGGCTATGGCTTTACGATCCCGTATTTGTTGATCCAGTTCCAGACTGTCACCCGGCTTACACCAAAAAAGCGAGCCGTGGCGCTCTGGTTCCAGCCGCCGGACTCAAGTGCGCTCAGCAATTCCTCGCGGCCAGGGCGGGAGCGGGTGGCCGGGAGCAGCGGGGCGCTATCTGAGGCCGTCAGCTGTCCGGCCAACGAACCATGCTGGCCCTGGGGGCAGTATTGCTTGCGGAATTCAACGCGCAGGATTTCCTGGGGCAGCATGAACGGGGTTATCTCCTGGCCCTGGCAGAGCACGAAAGCATACTCGATAGCATGCTCCAGCTCACGGATGTTGCCTGGCCAGCAGTAATCCATCAGCAGTTTCATCGCCTCCGGGTCAATGTGCTGCACATGTTTGCCGGTTTTCTGGTTAAAGCGTTCGATGAAAAATCGAACCAGTTCGTTGATGTCTCCCTTGCGGTCGCGAAGGGGGGGCAGGGCAATCGGGAAAACTTTCAGCCGGAAGAACAGGTCCTCGCGGAACTCGCCCCGCCTGACAGCGTCAAGCAGGTTCTTGTTCGTGGCTGCGATTACTCTCACATCGGCGGTGCTGGTGGCGCTCTCACCCACGCGCTGGTATTCCTGGTTCTGCAACACCCGCAGTAGCTTGAGCTGGATCAAAGGGCTGATATCGCCGATCTCGTCCAGAAAAATCGTGCCGCCGCCGGCCAGCTCGAAACGTCCCACCTTATCGCGAATAGCTCCGCTGAACGCACCCCTTACGTGTCCGAACAGTTCGCTCTCAAGCAGGGTTTCGGGCAGGGCCGAGCAGTTGACCGCCACCAGGGGGCCAGCGGAGCGACGGCCAAGCTGATGGACCGCCCGGGCCACAAGTTCCTTGCCGGTACCGCTTTCGCCAGTTATCAGTACCGTGCTCTCGCTATCAGCGGCAAAACGTATCAGGCGATAAACCTCGCTTATCTCAACGCCCTGGCCGATCATCCCCGGCACGGGTGCGGTTTCTTCGTGCTGCGCGCTGCTGCCACGGTAAGCTGTCAGATCGGGTTTGATAGAGGAAATATCGATCAGGCTCTCCACCGCGCCGATTATCTTGCCGGCTTCGTCGCGGAGTCCCTTGGCGCTTTTCAGCACACGGACCATTGTCCCATCGGGCCTGCGCAAAACGCACTCGATAGCCTTTGTCTCAGCGCCGTTTTTCAACAACGAGCATGTATCGATATTTTGCTTCTCGTGATTAACGCAGTCCATGCAATGCATGTCGCAGCAGTCATTGCCGATCATCTCAGTCGCCGTGCGGCCCGTTATCCGCTCAGCGGCTGCGTTCCAGTAGATCACCCGGCAGTCGGCATCCACCGCGAAAATTCCGCACTCCACGTTCTGATGAATCAACTCTAAAAGGCTGTCACTGACTGTCATCTCATCACCACCGGTAATTCAGCAGGTACACGGGGATAGCCCGGGGCAGGCCAGGCATAACTTATCGTAGTTGTATATTTAACAGAAGAAACCGCTATTATCAAGCGCACAGGGTTGAAAAGAAAGGGCCATGAATCATGGGCGCGGGATAACTAACCATTGACTGGGTCTGCAATAGAACATAGAATGTTATAAGTCCTGATTAATATTGTAGCTCAGGCGGAACATCAACCGGAGGCGTTTGATGAGTAAAGTGGGAGATCTGCTTAAGACAAAAGGTTCACAGGTACTTACCACGTACGACGACAACTCGATTGGTGATGCGGTGGCAGTGCTGGTGGAGCATAATATCGGCTCGCTGATAGTGATGGACCATGAGCATAATATCGCAGGGATTATTACCGAGCGGGACATCATGAGGGCCTCGCACAGCAGGGGGGACGAATGCATGAAAACAAAAGTCGGCGAAGTGATGACCCCGCGTGACAGCCTGGTGGTGGGCCTGGTGGAGGATACCCTGGACTACATCATGCAGGTAATGACGCAGAACAAGATCCGTCACGTGCCCATTATTGACAAGGAACGGCTGCTGGGGATGCTCTCGATCGGCGATGTGGTCAAAGCCCAGTTGGATGCGATCCAGGCGGAGAACCACTACCTTCGCGATTTCCTGGGCGACAAGTACCCGGCCTGAATTGGATGTTGACATTATAAGGCAGGGGACAAACGGCAAAAAAACGAACATGGGGATTGCTAAAAAGCGTCCCCATGTTTTAGCATATGGCGCTTATTTACTATTGGAAAGTAATCGCCGTTCCCATGTTTTGGTATTATTTTCTGGCGGTTTCGCTTTTCTTGCTAAATAGATCGATACAGTAGTGTCCCAACGTAATTATAGTAGAGACAATTGGATAGTAGAGTGTATTATTTCAGTTTGGGAATCAGGTTCCGCAAACACTTGTAAAATGTGCCTTTTTTTCAAGAAGTGACAAGCTCAAAACCTGTGGAATTGTGTAGAGCGGTAATTCCAATCGGAGTTCTTTTTTACGATTGCTAAAATAAAGGTCATTCCCGTGCAAACGGGAATCCAGGGAAGTTGTGAAAACATGTTTTGTTTATCTTCTTGCAAGTAAATAAATGGGACTCTTTATCATGGTGTCACAAACTACCGCTTAGTATAATTTGGATTCCCCCATTCGCGGGAATGACAATAAGCTTGCTGAATATGACAGGCCATAATGTAAAACCAATTTCAAGTCGATGCATGTCATTCATTGCTCTATCACTTTAATATTAATGCAGTTACGGCAATTTCTTAATCAAACGTTGGGACACTAGTGGGATCAATATTAAAATTGTTGGAGATCATTTATGCGGCTGGCACAAGTTCTGGGCAAGAGCGGTACTGAGCAGATAATGGCCGCAACCGAGCGGATTCTGGAAACCACGGGCCTCAAAATCGAGCACGAAGTTGTGCGGGAGAGCCTGCTCAAAGCTGGAGCAAAGCCCGGCGCTGACAGCGCGGTGATCCGTTTCCCCGCCGGGATGGTCCGCGAGTACCTGGCCCTGGCGCCAGCCCGGGTGAGCCTTCCCGGAAGAAAGTCGGACTGTGGTGTGCTGGGCGGGGGCGGGAACCCCGTGTTCTGGACCGCCGCCGCGATGAATATTGCCACCGCCGATGGCCGCCGCGAGTTTGAGCGCGCCGATCTGGCCAGGCTTAGCCGTCTGGTGGATATTCTGCCGAATATCGATGGAGTGGTTGGAGTTAGCGTTAAGGATGCGCCGCCAAAGTTCCGCGATGTGGCCGGTTTCCGCGAGATGATTGCCAACACGGGCAAGCACGTAAGGATTCTCTCGTTCACTCCGGCAGGCGTGGAGGCCATTCTTGAAATGTCCGCTGTGGTGCTGGAAGGCAGCTCTATTGCCGAAAGGCCAATATTCAGTATGGGATTCACCGCCCACGGCCCGTTGCGCTGGACCAACCTGGCGCTGGATATCTATTATACAAGCGCCGGTCACGGGATTCCGGTGATGGTCAACGGGGAGCCGATGGCCGGCGGGACAGGGCCGATAACCCTGGCGGGGGCGGCTGTAGTGGGCAACGCGGAGATTATCGGCGGGATCGTGCTCAACCAGGTGCTAGAACCGGGACGGCCCTGTATCCATAACCTGGGGTTTTCACACGTGATGGATATGCGCACTGGCGTGGCGGTAACCGGTGCGCCGGAGAACTGTCTGCTGGCGGCTGCCGGGGCTGAGCTGGCACGGGCCTACAACCTGCCGTCGGCTTCCTGGATCAGCAGCGACGCGATGCTTACCGATGCCCAGAGTGCGAGTGAAAAAACCATGGCCGCTATCACCCACGCCGGAGCGGGAGTGGATTTGATCTGGGGAGTGGGTACGCTTGAGAGCGAGCTTTGTATCGGGCTGGGCCAGATGGTGCTGGATGATGACATTATCGGCCAGGTGCGCCGTCTGCTGCGGGGTATCGAGGTCAATGAGCAGACAATAGCCACTGAGCTTATCCAGGACGTGGGGCCCTGTGGAACGTTTCTGGACCGCGAGCACACCATGCTCAACTTCCGGAGCGAGATTCACGAAAGCCCATTGTTCTGCCGCAAGCAGCGCGAGAACTGGGAAGCCGACGGGGCGTTGACTCTTCAGGAAGCTGCCGAAAACCGGGCTTTGGAACTGATTGAAGCCGCTGAGCCGCCATCGCTTACCGAGGAGCAACATAAGGAGTTGGACAGGATAGAGCGGAAGTTTTTAGAAAAGATAGTATAAAATTGATGGAGCTGTATTGCAGCATTAAGTGGTTTGATACTTTGGCGCAATAACGTCTTGCTCTCTGCGCGATGCCTGCTATTTTATCAGACAAGGTTATAATCGTACTAATAAATAAACCGGGATTGTGCAAACATGACTCAAAGCGCCGTGAATTTTGAACCCGGATCGCAATCAGGCAACAACGCATTCCGCCCTTCCGCAATTGACGCGATTGTCCTTGCTGTTACTGCAATTATGATCCGCCTTCCCGAGCTATTGTCTCGTGGCGCACCGGCCAGTGATGAAGCGGGTTACATGGCTGCATGCTTCAAGCTGTTCGGGGTAGATGCTTTTCAGGGGCGGCTGAACATAGTTGATTACGATAAGGTATTTTTTTTCCTGGTTGTAAGCCCGTTCGTCAATTTTCTATATTGGTTGACCGGCAGTTTTCAATTGACTGCATCTATCGTGGCTTTTTCGTTAAGTATCCTGTTCGTACTTCTTTTCTATTACGTTACCAGCAGAATCTACGGTCGATCCGCGGGGTGGTGGGCAGGGTTACTGAGCGCTGTCCTTCCGGCGATGATAATTGGTTCTTCCAAGCTTTTGACTCACCAGTTTTACGTTTTCTTTTTCATCCTTGCCACATTTATGATGTGGAGTTATCTGCAGAAAGGGAAAAGCTCCTATCTCATTATATCCTGTATTCTTTTCGTATCGATTGCCAGAGTTCGTTTCGAGGGGATTCTGGTTTATTTTGCTTTTATGACGGTCTTTTGGTGGACCATGCGAGTGCGGCAGGTGAGTCTCAAAAGCCAACTCAGGCAACTGGCAATGCTCGCCGGCTGTGCATTGGTGATGCTTATAATTTACCGGCTTGTTTCAGAGACACTATACGGCTCTCTCTCAAAGGGCGGTTACGGAAGGCTGTTTTCCATCTCGCTCGGTTATCTGAGCAACAAGCTCAGGGTATTGTTCAATACGCCTACGCCGGGAGGTCTGCTTGAAGCGGACAAATTTGAATACGCCCTTAAACACCTGGATGTTATCGGGCTGGCGGTCCTTGCGGTGTTGTACGATTTGCTTAAAACCATTTTCATTATTCCAGGGAGGCTGATCCCGCCTCTGCTGTTTCCGCTGCTGGGATTCTCAATACTTGGTTTTCCCGGCAGAGAAGCGCGATCCATGCCTCAGAAAGCTGTCGATGCAGTTTGTCTGTTGAGCCTGTTGAGTATCCTTGTTTATCCGGTTTTCTGGTTCTCAGCCTCCAGGTTTGCCTTTCTGCTGGTGCCTGTGATGATTTTATTTATTGCCCGCGGTCTTGCCGCCGCCGAAGAAAATCTGCGATACTGGTTTTCTTCAATAAAGAACAGAGTATGGGCAAAAACCCTGCTGGCAACGCCGGTTTTAATATACCTTATGTTCATAAATATCCAGGTATATGTTCCGGTAGTCAGGGCGACGGAACAAACCGATTATCTTCGTGAGCCGGTCGAGTGGATTAACTCCAGGTTCAGCGACCAGGATATATCGGTAGTGGGTCTCGGGGACTGGATTGCAAGGTTGGATTTGCGCTATATAAGAATACCAATGAAAACCGAGCATCAGGATGGTTACTGGAAAGCTGTGCCCGTTTCTTTTGGGGAAACCCTGCAAATGATGAGGGACGAGGGCGAGGCGCTGCTTGTCCTGATTCATGGACAAGTAATTCAGACTCAACAAACAGCCAGTTTCAACCATTCAGCCATGTACTTTTCCGAATCCGCCAAGCGCATACTACCGTTCACGGATGAAAGCCTGGAAAATATGGAATGGTTTCGTACTCAATCGAAAAAATTTCTATTTCAGGAATTTCAGCCCCTTTTGCGCGGAGAAGTAGAGATTCCGGGCCTTGAACTCGCGGGCACAATAGGTTCCGGTTACAATATGGTGTATGTCTATCACTTTAAAACACCATAAGTACTGTGTGTGGCGCCAACAACGGGAAAACATATATTATATGAGTTTGAACAGTACGGCTGGCTTGCGGTGTTATCCGGCTTTCGGCTGTTCATGATTGTTTGCTGCGCTTTTTCTGCTGGTGAATTTTCATCTAAGTGAATGAAAAAATTGCGGAGACACAATGAAGCTGTCGGTTATCATACCGGTGTTTAACGAGATGGCCACGGTTAAACAGGTTGTCGAGCAGGTTAACAGGGTGGACGTGGATAAAGAAGTGATAGTTGTGGACGATGGCAGTACAGACGGTAGCAGGGATGAAATATCCAGGATTGAAGATACCGTGGCTAAAGTCTATCATTCCCCAGTGAATTTTGGCAAGGGCGCGGCGATAAGAGTTGGACTGACCTATATCACCGGTGATGTCGTTGTGATCCAGGATGCCGACGGTGAGTTGGATCCCAACGAATACAAGTCTTTACTGGCCTGCATTGAACAGGGAGCTGATGTCGTCTACGGCTCACGTTTTCTTGGAGAAAATCCTGGAATCTCAAGAATCACCAGGCTTGCAAACCGGTTTCTTACGTTCCTGACCAATATTTTATTCCGCAGCAAGCTTACCGATATGGAAACCGCCTATAAAATGTTCAGGGTAGATGTGGCCCGGAAGCTTAAGCTGAAGTGTATCGGTTTTGAGGTGGAGCCGGAGCTTACCGCTCAGTTCCTCAAGTTGGGATATAAAATTGAGGAAGTGCCGATATCCTACCGCCCTCGCGGTACGGATGAAGGCAAGAAAATAACATGGATGGATGGCTTGAAAGCTATTTATTACCTCTTCATTTACCGTTTTTTGCGCTGATTAGATATTGTTAATACCCTTCTTCTTTCCACTCAATGTGTGAATTTTCCCATGAGGGTTATCAGAGTGAGAATCGCCACAAGAGTTCTAATACTATTAGTTATGTTTTTTGGATTTTTCGGCTCAAAGCTGCCGGCCTACCAGGATTTCCACGACAAGTCGCATTACAGCAACTCTTTCGGCCAGTGGCGGCAATACCGGATTCTGCTGCCGCCCGGCTACGAAACCAGCGGCAGGCACTACCCCGTGATCTACTATTTCCACGGCCACAGCTCGCGTTACATGGGCGAGCCATATGGCGACGGGCTGCAGGTAAGCCTTCCGGAAATGGTCGATTACGTTAAAACCCACGACGTTATCTGCGTGCGCTGGGATGGCTACGACGAGGACCGCTACTCCAGCTTTTACAGCGGAAGCCCGTATAACATCCAGTCCAGTGAATACAGCAGTCCCAGCACGGGGAAATTGGATTTTGGAGAGTATTTCCTTGACCTCGTGGCCCATATCGATAGCAGCTACCGCACTATAGCCGACCGTCAGCACCGCGCCACCAGCGGGCTTTCGATGGGTGGGTTCATGTCGCTCTACCTAAGCGGGCGCTATCCTCAGCTTGTGGGAAGCGCATCGAGCTATAACCCCGGCCACGAGTTCTGGGTCGGGCCGCGGGGAGCAAAAAGCCACTATATGCTGCGTGATTTCAGCGCTAATCACTCGGCCACGATGGTGCGGCTGATCAGGGCTTCCGGAGACTATATCAGCCAGTACCACAACGAGTTGAACGAAATCTACAGCCGCAACCCGGATGTCGATTACGAGTACCGCCGCGAGGAGTACCATCGCCACTGGGTAAACGGCCTGGATGAAACGCTGGATTTCCATATGCGCGCTTTCCAGAACAAGGCGCTCAACGACACCCCGCGCTCGTTCGACCATGACAATGCGTTCGGCACGTTCGATGTTTGGGGTTATAAGGTAATGGTGAGCGGCAAAAAAGCGGGTTACACCTGCCTTCGTGGTGTAACCCGCAACCATTTCCGTGTTTTCACCCGCGCCTGGCAGCCCGATGGCCCTGCCCTTGAAGGGCGGAAAATCACGATTACCACGCCTATGCTCTACGGCAACCGGCGCAGCTACAAGATCATGGACTACGATCATGCCAGCGGGGAAGTGAGTTATTACACGCTGACCAGCTCGGAAAAGGGAAGGCTCGGTTTCGAGCTTGACGGCGGTGGTCACGATATATCGGTGCTCGGCGGCAGCGAGGGCCGCGCCCCGGTGCTGTTGCCGCTTTACCGCGAGGGTGTGCCGATAGTTAAACCCGATGTGGAGCAGCACCTGCCAATCATGCTGCTGAATAGCTATGATTTCACCGTGCGTGATATCGGAGTCAGCCTCACAAGCCGCTATCCCACGGTGCAAATCTCCGGCGGTGAGTTCACAATAGATTCTATCGCTCCCGGCCAGGTTGTGGATATCGGCCAGCGGATCACACAACAGTATGTCTCCAGCAACGGTTTTTTGCAGCACTGCCGTCTGGACCTGCATCTGCGCTACGCGGGATGGCACGGTGAGGACCAGCGCATGGATGTCCGCATACTGCCCACTCCGCTTACTGCTCCGGACTCGGTTGTGGTGCTCGATGGGAGCACGGCCACGTTCGATGTGTTCCGGCAGGGGGGAAACCAGGGCGGAGGGTTTATCCGTCAGCGTACAGTGAGTGAGGGCGCGGGTAACGGCAACGGGATTGCCGAGCCGGGCGAAGAGGTGACGTTATGGGTGCGCACAGCCCAGGGCCTGGACCCGCTGGACAAGCACACATGGCACAGGGCTAAAATATATTCTTATGATCTGCTCCTGAGTGTCTCTAAAGATATCGCCGAGAGCAAGGAGCTTGAGTGGACCAGCGTGAAAGACCATACTTCCGCTGTGAAAATTTCAGCACAGTGTCCGGTTGGCAGGGATGTGGAGCTGTTCCTTGAGAGTGAGAGCTACAGTTATGTCTGGAAACCAGATTACCGTTACGGTGAGCAGTTGCTTATGCAGGCGTTCCAGTTTCATCGTGACCATGTGCAGCGTTATGTTCTGGGGATAGGAAAATAAATATCCTGGGGGATTAATCGGTAAAATAATCAGCCTGCCTGGTGCTTACGGGCCCAGCGATGAAGCAGATTCCAGAGGAAATAACACACAGCGCTCCAGAGCAGGCTGTACACGGCGGTTGCACTTTCACCGTCTATCAGGCTGAGTATCATCCGCACCAGGTAGGACAGCACCAGAATCCATAGCCCGGCGGCAATTCCGGCCAGCAGGGGCCAGCGTTTGTACGCGCCGGGCAGCCTGGCTGTCAGCTTGCGGCGACGGATGTCGTCCCTGTCGAAAAACATCGGTTGAACTCTCTGCTCTATGGTTGAAGGGAATTCAGTTTTGCAAAATAGCAAGCTGCTGCTGGTTTGCGGATTTATTTTAAAACTTTAAGATTAAAATTGCCAGTAAGTTGTAACTTGAGATGGAGTAAGAGATGTCAATGAATAAGACTGAATCCGAAGGAATGACAGGCAGGGATCGAATTCTGGCCGCGTTCGCCCATCAAATGCCCGATAAGGTACCCAGATTCGATCAGACAATCACCATGGAAGTGGCCTCGGCGGTGATGGGCCGTGAGATGTTTGTCGGTGGAGGTTCGCTTCGTTTCCGCGAGGTGGAGGCGCGTTTTTTGGGGCAAAGCGAGGGGGACGCGTTTGAGCAGCGGTTGATGCGGGACGTGGCCGATTTTTACATCGAGATGGGCTACGACATGGCCCGTCTGCCCTGGCGCGACAGCCGGCTGGCCACGAGCAGGATCGACGAATTCACCTATGGATTCGGTGATCCGGACAGCGATGGACCGTGGGAGACTTACCGCTACGACCCTGCCAGCTCTAACTGGCATCAGTTAGAAGGCTGGCTGGCGGGCGGCGATGTGGATAAGCTTACAGCCTGGCTTAAAACTCAGGCCGATAACTGGGATGGTCCGGATACGGATCCAACCCGCATGGATGGTATTCGCCGCTTCAAGGCCCTGCTGCCCGATGATCTGGCGCTCTGCAACACGGTGGCTTATCTGGGTATTCCCGCATGGGACGCCGCCTGGCTGATGGCCCTGGAACTGGCGCCCGATCTTGTAGCTGTCGAGCTGGAACATCTGATGGAGCAGGGACTGGCCGATATTGAACTGGCGGCTTCGCTGGGTGTTGATGTAGCTTTTGCCGGTGGAGATTTTTGTACAAAAAACGGTCCGGCATTCAGCCCCGCCACGTTTGACGCACTATTTCTGCCCCGGCTGAAAAAGCTTACGGAGCAGTGCGGCAGGAATGGCATGCGCTATGTCTTCAACACCGATGGGATTACCTGGCCCGTGGCCGGGTCGTTGTATGTCAGCAGTGGAATCCACGGCCTGGGAGAGATAGATTACGGTGCCGGGATGCGGCTCGGCGAGCTGAGGCGACAGCATCCGCATCTGACACTGTTCGGTAACCTGGATTGCGGTGGCGCACTGGTGTTCGGCTCCGAGCAGGATGTCCGTCGCACGGTGCGGGAAATTCTCGATGATACCGGGGGAGTGGGCCATGTAGCCGGCTCCTCCAATGCTGTGATGCCCGAGACTCCGCCCGCCAACTACCTGGCGATGCTGGACGAAATAGATAAATACGAGCCACACGGTACGGGTGGGTAGCTCTTAGCGGGGGATTGATGAAGAATTTCATGAATTTGGTCTGGGAGGCGGTCTGCCGCGGGGAATTCCTGTTCATGGGCAGTTCTCCATCGGGCAGGCGCTGGATTGGTCCTCCCGGTGGGGGCAATGTGCTGGCTCTTGCGCCGCACCCCGATGACCCGGATGCGGTGGCGGTAACGCTGAAAATGTTCCACGATGCCGGTTGCCGTATCCGTTACGCTGTGGCCGGAAGGGCCCATGGCGGAGTTACCGATAAGTATGCAGAGGATATGGCCCGTAAGAGGGGGGATTCCCCCACTGACCTGCGGGAGTACAAAGCCGCGATCCGCCGCAGGGAACAGACAGACAGCGCGGAGTTGGCTGGAATTGTCGATGGCGAAGTGGTGTTTTCCCAGGCCGCGGACGAGGATGAGTCGGGAGATATGCTGCATTGCCTTGCCAACGCCAGGATTCTACGCCGTCTGCTGCGTGAGCAGGACCCTGATATCGTGCTGATGCCGTTCGGAACCGATACAAACGATGGTCACGTGGCGCTGTTCCAGTTGTTCAGCGAGTTGGCCTCGCCGCTGGCCGCGGAGCGTGAGCGGCCGCTGCTGGCCCTCTATAGCCGTGATCCAAAGACAACCGCTATCGAGCAGCAACTGGTGGTTCCGTTCGATGAGGATGCGGCAGGCTGGAAAGCCTCACTGCTGCGTTGCCACCGCTCTCAGCAGCAGCGTGGTTTAGAGCTGCGTGGTTACGGGCTGGATGAGCGGATACTGAAGCTGAACAGCGCTATCAAGGCCGAGTTGCGCAGCACGCTGATTGAGCCGTGGAAGGATGAGTTCCTCTATGCCGAGAGCTTTCAGGTGGAGTTGTTTGGTTGAGCTTGCTGAGACAGAATTGGAGTTTGAGTTTGGCAGGCAGATCCAGTTGAAATGTTTCCTCTACTTGCTTTCCATTGATTTTCCTCCGAGTTTTGCACATCTTTTTGCATTCGATTTGCCACCATTGAATTTATGTTCCTCAAGTTTTGCACGCACTACCGACACTGCTCTTTTGTATCTGGTTAAAATGAAGCCGGTTGGGCCGGACGCTTAATGTGATGATAGAGATGGCTGGATACGCTTAAGCCATCTGTTCGACGGATATAATCAGCGTTGACGTTAGGATTTCCTCTATCCACTATCTTGGCAACGGAGGCCGCGGTGCGCATTCTGCTCGTTTTATTAATCTCTACATTTATCTCCTGCGCGTCACAACCTGATCAACAAGCTATTCAGCAGGCGGAAAACACGGGCTGGAAGCACCTGTCCACTGTGACCGGAGACCTTGCCGTTCCGGGGCAGTCCACCCAGCAGACAGCCTCGCTGGTGGCCGATTTTGACGGTGATGGAGTGAACGATTTCGTTATCGGCTGCCGTAAGGAAGCCCCCTCGCTGATCCTTTTTCTTCGCAACGACAGCGGTTGGAACCGTTTGGTGCTCGATTCCACGATCCAACCCGTGGAGGCCGGAGGTGCTTCCCATGATATCGATGGCGACGGGGATCTGGATATCGTGATGGGCGGAGACTCCTCCAGCGATCAACTCTGGTGGTGGGAGAATCCCTCTCCCGATCTCGATCCCGCCTCGCCCTGGACCAGGCGGCTGATCAAGTCCGGCGGCGGCAGGAAGCACCATGACCAGATTTTTGGCGATTTTGACGGTGATGGTAAGGTTGAACTGATATTCTGGAACCAGGGGGCGTGCAAGCTGATGCGTGCCGCGATTCCCAATGATCCAACCGTGGAGCCGTGGCCGCTTGAGGAAATCTACTCGTGGTCTCCCGATGATCAGCCTGAAGGCGGGCCGGAGATTCCCTCCTGGGCAAAGCCCAACGAGCACGAGGGGTTTGCCGCCGCCGATATCGATGGGGACGGTGTGAATGACCTGGTGGGCGGCGGGCGCTGGTTTCGCTTTGCCGGCGGCAGTACGGAAATATTCCCAGTCGACACCAAACTGCATTTCAGCCGTGCGGCCGCGGGGCAACTTGTTGAAGGTGGCCGTCCGGAGATAGTGTTCGTTGTGGGCGACGGGGTTGGCAAAATCAGGATGTATCAGTGGACAGGAACCCGTTGGGTCGGCCGCGACCTGCTGGGCCACGACGTCTGGAATGGCCACAGCATGCAGATACTGGACCTCGATAGTGACGGTCATCTGGACGTGTTCTGCGCCGAGATGGGACTTAACGAGCAAAACCCGGACGCCAGGTCCTATGCGTTCCTGGGAGACGGGAAAGGCGGATTCAGAACCGAGATTGCCACCCAGGACTACGGGAACCACGAGAGCAAGGCGGCTGATCTGGATGGTGACGGGGATATCGACATACTGGGCAAGCCCTACAACTGGAGAACTCCCAGGCTGGATATCTGGCTCAACGGCGGTGCGGCGTTCGGCGGCGGCGATGGCTTGCCGTTTGAGCATATCATTATCGATCAGGATGGCCCGCTCAATCCACACACCAAGACCGCTGGTGACCTGGATGGCGACGGGATCGATGACCTGATTATCTCCTCAAGCGCCAAAGGGGCTTTGGTCTGGTACCGTTCGCCGGACTGGAAGATGTTCACGATTGCCGAGTCCGGCAGCTGGAGCTGCGATGCCGAGGTGGGGGACATGGACGGTGACGGGGACAACGATCTGGTGATCTCCGAGTACTACAGTAAAAAACAGATGGAATGGTACGAGAACCCCGGCCCGGATGCAATCACCGGGGGCCGGACATGGGAACTTCATGTAATAGGTCCGCCGCGCGCCCACGATGTGGAGTTGGCCGATTTTGACCGTGACGGTGATCTGGACATAGTCACGCGCAGCCAGAGCGGGTTCGGCACCGATGAAGGGGACAGGCTTACCCTCTGGTTCCACGGCGAAAGCGACAGTTGGACCCAACAGGTAATTCCCTGCCCCCACGGAGAGGGACTGGCGGTAGGCGATTTTAATCGTGACGGTTTGCCCGATCTGGTTATCGGCGGGCGCTGGTTCGCCAACCCCGGTGCGGAAGGTGGCGACTGGACTGAGAGTGTTTTTGCCCAGTGGCACATGGACGCGGTGGTCAAGGTGGGGGATATCAACGCTGACGGCCGCCTGGATGTGCTGATGACCGAGGCGGAAAGCACCGGCGATGTGGTCTGGTTCGAAGCGCCGGAGGACCCCACTGCCGGCGGCTGGACGAAACATGTTATCGGCTCAGGGCTGGAAAAAGGTCACAGCCTGGGCGCAGCCGATCTGGACAATGACGGGGACCTCGATGTGGTCACGGCGGAGATGCACCAGAGCGAGGACCCGGACTACGTGATAGCTTTTATTAACCAGGGCGAGGGTAACTGGTACAGGCAGATACTCTCTGAAAGAGGCTCGCACGGGATCAGGCTGGGGGATTTCGATGGGGACGGGGATACGGATATTTACGGCGCGAACTGGAAATCAGTCGCCCAGGACAGCCTTACCTACGTGGAAATCTGGCGCAACAATCTTGGCACCACCTCACAGCTTCCGCTGGGCCGCTGGCAGCGCCACGTTATCGACAGTGAAAAACCCTGGCGAGCGGTGTTTATCGATGCTGCTGATATGGACGGTGACGGTGACCGGGATATAGTTACCGGTGGCTGGATGTACGAAAATCCCGGACAGCCGGGCGGCAAATGGACCCGCACTGCTCTCGGCGGCAACCTTAGCAACATGGCCGCTGTCTATGATTTTAACGCGGATGGCCTGCCGGACGTGCTGGGAACAACCGGCAAGGGTTCGACTGCCAGCGCCGAATTCCTCTGGGCGCTGAACAAGGGTGACGGGACATTTGAGATCAAGGACAACATTCCAGAGGCGCAGGGCGATTTTCTACAGGGCATAGAGGTTGTGGAGACTGGCCCATCGGCCCTGGTGGCGCTTCTCTCTTGGCACCAGGCGGATCAGGGTATCCAGGCCTATCTAGTCCCGCAAGACCCGGTGGGCGAGGAATGGGAATGGATTAAAGTAACGGATGTCTCCCAGGACGAGCAGATTTCGGTGGGAGATATTGACCGTGACGGTGACATGGACCTGCTGATGGGCACGATCTGGCTGGAGAATTTCGGCGACGGGAATGTAAGTACGCACACCCTGTTCCAGACCGATGGCGATCCTGACCGCAACCGTCTGGCGGATATGAACGGAGACGGCCGCCTGGACGCGGTAGTGGGCTACGAGGCGATCAACGTACCCGGTAAGGTGGCCTGGTATGAGTGCCCGCCCCAGAGCGGTCAGCCGTGGACAGAGCATGTTGTTGCGCAGGTTGTGGGGCCGATGAGCCTGGATGTGGCGGATATCGACCAGGACGGTGACCCAGATATAGTGGTAGGTGAGCATAATTATGAAAATCCCGAAACCGCCAGACTGCTGATTTTAATTAATCTGGACGGGGTGGGCGGCAAGTGGCGGGAGCAGTTGATCTATACCGGCGATGAGCACCACGACGGGGCTATTACAGTGGATATCGACAACGACGGGGACCTGGATATTATCTCAATCGGCTGGAGCCACGGGCGGGTACTGCTCTACGAGAACCTGGCGATATAGGTGGAAAGAAAAGCGGCTTGATAATCAGGGGCCGTTTACAGAAGCAGTAAAAAAAAGCCCCGGAACCAGATGGTTCCGGGGCTTTTAATCATGGTAGTCAGTCCGCTATCAACTCTTGACAGGGACGACGTTTTGCGACTGCAAACCCTTCGGCCCTTCAACAATTTCGAATTCAACTTCCTGATTTTCAAAGAGAGTTTTAAAACCGTCCGACTGGATGGCGGAATAATGGACGAATACATCGGGTCCATCCTCCTGCTCAATAAATCCGAAACCCTTGGACTCATTGAACCATTTTACTTTACCGGTCGCCATCGTGAAACACTCCTGCTGCAAAGATGAAGATTACAGACCGCGGAACACATCTTGCGCTCCAACAGCCAAAAAAAGCAGGGAAAGCAAGTCTCCCGGCAACAGTAATAATATATCACAAACAAGCGCAATAAGCAAATAAAAACCATCCGCTTATTGCGCTTGTTTTAACATTCGGCGCCAAAAGGCTCAATCCCAGCCCACGAACCGTTTGAAATTCCCACTGAACAGGTTTGTCACATCGCGCCTGATCTCATCCTCGGTGGGAGACCAGCCCGCACGCAGGATATCGTCATATTTCTCAGCCAGCACCCCGGCTATCAACTCACGGGAGTGGGACCACTTGTAGATCAACTGATCCAGCACCCGTGCATCGCTGTGCTGCGGGATAAAACTGGTGCCCAGCAGTTCCACGCGCTCGGCCGTAATCTCGGCTATTATGCTGGGATTGTTCATGTACCACCAGCAGCCGAACAACATCACATTGGCGAACTTGCGCGCCATGATGCAGGCCTCGTGCTGGTTCTCGCGGCTGAGGAACGTCACCAGGAACTTATTATCCGGAAAGTGGGCCGCCAGATGTTCCACCGTGCCCATGTCGCTCTTGCCCACACCATCGCCTGCCAGGCCCAGCCGCGGGTTGATCAGTTTGTTCACCCCGATCATCAACGCGAACGGCAACCCCGCCTTGCGGCAGACCGGCAGGATACATTGTTCGATAATTACAGCCCGCTTGCTCTGCTCCGGAAAGCGGAACGAGGGCGGCAGCGAAACAGCCAGATAGAGCGGGTTCATCTTGCCGATCCAGTCTTCCAGAAAGCGGCGGATTTCGGACAGAGTCTGTTTGTCCAGTATTTTTGACGTTTTGTAACCCCAGTTTTCCAGGCGGGCGGCGGAGTTGTCCCAGTCCATCAGGATCGGATCGATCCGCAGTGCGGCGCGGAACCGTGGATCAGCGTTACCCTCGCCGCGCTCCCACACCGTACGCTCGGAGTCATCGAACGGGTCGTTGGTCATCACCACCGCCTCCACGTTGGCCTCCTCCAGCACCCGGTCAACGTAGTTCTCCACCTTTTCCGAGGCGAAATAGTCCTGGAATGCGGCCAGGTCGCGGCTGCCGGGTTCCAGTTCCAGGCTGTCGAGCACGGTGAGCACACCGCGGTTGGACTCGGAGATTGGACTGTGGTTAATAAACAACTCCTGCCAGATCAGCTCCGCCTGACGCGGCTTGTCCAGCTTGAAAAAATCCTCCGGCCTGGCGTTATTGTAGCGGAAATACTCGGCCATCAGGTAGTGATATGTCAGCAGCTCATTCACTCCCCAGAGCAGCAGGCCGCCGAACGCGGGAGGATAGATATGGGTGTGCATGTCCAGGATCGGGGTCTGTTCCACTGTGTCGTGGATGAAGTCGATTAACTGATTGGTGTTGTTCAGCTGTGCCATTCGTGCTCCGTTTTAATCTTAAGTCCAAAAGTTAACAAAAACTATTTGCGCTTGAGCTCGCTTTTTTTCTCGTTCTTGACCGCTATCGCGTCGATTTCAAGCAGAGCGCCGGCCACAAGGTCCGATACCTCCACGGTGGCCCTGGCGGGCCTGGAATCTCCAAATATTTTTTTGTACTCCGCATTCATCGCGCTGTAATCGGCAAGGTTTTTAAGAAACACGGTGGTTTTTACCACCGCATCGAGACCGCTGCCGGCGGCCTTAAGATGGCGTTCGAGATTGGCCAGTACCTGGCGGGTCTGGCTGGCGATATCCTCACCGGCCATCTTGCCGGTTTCAGGATCGATACCGATCTGGCCGGAGGCAAAAATGAAATCGCCCGCGGTCACGGTCTGGGAAAACGGCAGATCGGAAGAGGGCAGCGGAGCTTTGTCCTTGTTTGCCGACTGGGCCGTCAGCATGCTGAAACACACCAGCACTGCAATCATCGTCTGTATCGGTACGGAACTGTATTTAACAGTAATCATCGTCTGCCTCGGGGCTGAGTTGAAATTGTTGCTGCTGACAAAACAGCGGTAATATATATTGGCGGCCACTGGCGTTTCAACTGTAAACCAGTGCTCCCTGCTCCCGGGCGGTCTTGTACATCTCCAGGATATTTTCCAGCGGCGCGTCGATCTGGATATAAGTGTGCCCCGGCCCCAGGATGAAGCCACCGTCAGGCCCCAGAATTTCGATATTGCGGCGCACCTCCTGGTTCACGTCCTCAACGCTGCCCTTGTTAAGGGTCTGCAACAGGTCCACCGAGCCATAAAAAGTAAGGTCTTTGCCAAAGTTACGTTTAAGCTCCACAAGGTCCATTCCGTGGCTGCGGCGCTGAATCGGTTCCAGAATATCCACGCCCGAGTCGATAATCTCCGGCAGCAGCAGGCGTACCGAGCCACAGACGTGCAGTAGAAATTTTTTGCCGTGGGCGTGCACTCTGTCGGCGATTGCTCTCAGGTAGGGCTTGACCATGCTCTTGAACACATCTGGGCTGAACAGCGGACCGCTGGACATGCAGTAGTCGTCCGCCACGTAGAAAATGTCGAACCCGTCGGGCGCCTGCTCCAGCAGCCTGTCCAGCGCCTCGATCAGGTAGGCGCTGGTGCGCTCTATCAGTGCGCGGCAGAGCATGGGGTCCATCGCCAGGTCCACCAGAAACTGTTCCATACCGCGCAGAAACGTGGCGTTGAAATAACCCCCATGCGTGATATGGGCGATTATCGCCTTGTGGGGCTGAGATTTGCGCAGTTCGTTGAAGTGATGGAAATCAAGCAGGGAAGGGTCCGGCCAGTCGTGCTTGTCAAGGTCACACGCGCATTCAATACCGGCCAGCGGGTGATGGACTATCTCGTCGTAGTAACCAGTTTTCCCGTTCGCTTCGTAGAGCTGTTTTTTAAGCTGATAGCCCCAGCGGTTCTGGAACAGGCCGTTATCCAGCGCTTTTTCCCGCGGGTCGTTGATCTTCGGGCCCTCCAGCCAGGTATCCACATGCAGGGCGTCCCACAACTGCTCGCGGGTTGAGATCTCAAAATGGCCATACAGCAGGTCGTAAACCTCGGACTGGGCGTCGAAAGTAATCGGCACACGGTCCGGCTCCCGATGATCAATAGCTGTCAGTACGCGTTCTCGTCCGTTCATCGTATCTCGCAGGTCTGTAATTAGGCACTTCAGCCCTCTGTGCGTGGAGGAAGCCGAACTGGGCATGTGATTGCCTTCAGCCGCCTCCACCACGTTACCGGCAATTATATTAATGACCTGGGGAATGATAATCAATAGCGAAATTAAAACAGCGCACCAGTTTGGCAGTTTAAAATCATTCTAAGAGATTGACTCAATAGGCTTTTAAGCCATATACTATTGCAGTTATCCAAGAGTTGAGAATTTTGAACGGACTACGGAAATCATCTAAGCGGAGCAACCAGTGATGTCAAGTACCGAAACATTGTTCGAAAGACTGCGGCCGGAGATTGGCCAGATGCCGGTGATCGATTCCCACGAGCATACGCGCAGTGAGCGCCAACGTATCGAAACGCCCCAGGGGCCGGATCAACTTGGATACCTCGGCTGCGATCTCTGCGCCGCGGGAGCCAGCTGGCAGGAGAGCGAAGCGCTGGAGAATGCTGACGTGGATCCCGCTGCCGCCCGTGATGTTATCCTGAAATACTGGCCCATTATCCGCACCACCGGCTACGGGCGCAGTATAGAGCGGACTTTGCGCGGAGTGTTCGGGATCGAGCAGCTTAACCGTCAATCCTACGATGAGCTGACGGTGGGCCTGCGCGATGGGATAACAAGCGGAAGCTACGAGCACTGGTTCAGGGATAAGTACAACATCCAGGCTACCGTGCTGGATGTGGATAACGATGAGGACTACTCGCCGCTCTTTTTCCACGGCCTGCGCCACAGCACCTCTTTCGTCCTCTGCGACAACCGCGAGAAACTGGAGGAGCTTGAGTGGCTCACGGGCAGTTCAATCCACTCAGCGGCCCAGATGCGCGATGCCCTGTGGAGTTACCTTGAGCGGCTGATCAAAGAACGCCCGCAGGTGGTGGCCCTTAAGAACAACCTGGCTTATAACCGCTCGATAGCATTTGAGCGGACAACCCTGGCCGAGGCCGACAGGGCGTTCAGCCTGCTTTATGCCGACAAGTACGCCCGTCACGCCCAGAGCTGGATACCGGCTCACAGCAGGAGTTACGACGAGCTTGCCGCCCTGCAGAACTTTCTGGTCCACGAGTCCGTGCGCTTTGCCGAGGAGCACGGCCTGGTCTACCAGATCCACACGGGCCTTCAGGCCGGCTACACCAACCGGATCACCGACAGCGACCCCACCCAACTGATAAATCTCGTCAGCGAGTATCACAAGGTTAAGTTCGTGCTCTTTCATGGCGGATTCCCCTACGTAAGGGAGTGGGGTGTGCTGGGAAAGAACTTCCCCAACGTATATCTGGACCTGTGCTGGCTGCATATTATCAGCCCGGCCACAGCGGTGCAGATGCTGGATGAATGGCTGGACTACGTACCGTCGAACAAGATTTTCGGTTTCGGCGGAGACCTCAAGCTGGTCGAGAGCATTTACGGCCATCTCGAGATAGCACGGGACAATATAGCACGGGTGCTGGCGCGCAAGGTGAGCCGGGGTGATTACGATACCGCCACGGCGCTGGATATCGCCCGGCGGATGCTGTTTGATAATCCCAACGATGTGTTCGGTCTGGGGATAGAGGCCCCGGTGAACTGAGCGCAACGGTCAATAAGCGAAGTGGAGGGCTCGATGAGCCAGAATAAAGCCGCTGGAGTAAAAATCGGCGAAGAGTTTCAGCAACTGACACAGTATGTGCGCGAGACGCTCAAGCAGTGGTCCCCCTGCTGGGAGGAGCAGGTGAGCCAGTTCAAGAGCTATCCCGATGCCAGGGGAGTGGAGCTGCCGGACCCCGAAGTCACCGGTGGCGGGGATATCTGGAATATAATCGCGCAACGACGGAGCTACCGGGACTACGAGGAAAAACCGATAGATATCAGCCAACTGAGCCAGTTGCTCTGGGCCTGCCAGGGGATAACCGGCCGTACGCGCAATTTTTTCTTCCGCGCCGCTCCCAGCGCGGGAGCGTTATATCCGGTGGAAACCTACGTGGTGGCCAACAATGTGGAGGAACTTGGCATGGGCCTCTACCATTACGACATAGCGGCCCACGGTCTTAAGCTGCTGACCGCCGGTGACCATCGCGACAAGTTTATGGAGGCCGGGCTGAACCAGCCGGTACTGTTCGAGGGCGCGGTGGTGTTTGTCTGGACCGCTCTGGTAAAGCGCGGAAGCTGGAAGTACCATCAACGGGCCTGGCGCTATTTTTATCTCGACTGCGGGCATATCTGCCAGAACCTGATGCTGGCCGCCGAGGGCCTGGGCCTGGGAGCCACTCCGCTGGGCGCGTTTTTCGACAAGGAAGCGGCCGGGCTGCTCAAAACAAAAATGGACGAGGAGCCGGTGCTCTACATGGCGGTGGTGGGACCCAAGGGGCAGTAGGGGGGTGCTGAAACTTTAGTTGTCCGGGCGAACACAAGGTTCGCCCCTGCGAGATCAATTGAAGAGGAAAATGAATTGAGCCTAAGCTACAGTAGTGTCCCAACGTAATTATAGTATTAACAATTGGATAGCAGAGTTTATTTTTCAGTTTAGGAAATATCATTCTGCAAACGCTTGTAAAATGGGCATTCTTTCAAAAAGTGACAAACTCAAAATCTGTAGAATTGTATAGTGCGGTAATTCCAATCGTAGTCCCTTTTTTACGATTGCTACAATATACGTCATTCCCGTGCAAACGGGAATCCAGGGAAGTTGTGAAAACATGTTTTGTTTATCTTCTTGCAAGTAAATAAATGGGACTCTTTATCCTGGTGTCACAAACTACCGCTTAGTATAATTTGGATTCCCGCTTTCGCGGGAATGACAGTTCTCTTACAAAGTGCTTCCCCAATAGGATCGGCTATAATGTAAAACCAATTTCAAGTCGATGCAGGCTTTTTAACCGCCTATTGCTTCGTATTTAAAATAGTTACAGCGTTTTCTTCGTCAAACGTTGGGACACTACTGCCCAAGCTAAAAGAATTGCAATAAGTTATTTAAACTCTGAGATGCTGTAGGGGCGACGCATGAGTCGCCCGGTGGCCTCGGATGAGGAATAGAGCTAAATAGAGCATGGACACTCTTGCGCACGGGTTATGGGGAGGACTTGCCGCCGGCTGGAAAAAGCGGTTCGGGCTGGCGTTTTTGTTCGGGGTAGCGCCGGACATGTGCTCGTTCGGGGCGCTGATTATAATCCGGGTTGTTC